>ERZ1292623.2279-Hain-H51-01um-R1-2279-length-17416-cov-6_pt1 | contig 17416 bp, 21 predicted proteins | sample MGYA00564398_ERZ1292623 | MGnify/ENA primary metagenome ERZ1292623 (study PRJEB36523, sample SAMEA6512633) | groundwater metagenome | collected 2019-01-07 | study: AquaDiva: Metagenomics assemblies of 32 groundwater samples | reverse complement strand
TCAAGCTGTTCGGGCGTCATGCCGCGAGCCCGCAAAAATTTGATCGTCTTGATCGTGGCGTTAGGGAGCCAGGAGGTCACGAACGAGGTCCACAGCTTAGGCAGCGACGAACCCGCCATGAAGGCTCCTACGGCGTAGTAGATCGGGTGATTGTGCGCGAAGGCTTGAATCGGCCCCAAGTCCGTTATCACCTGAAAAATCCCAAGGTCTACGTTCATGGTTAGTCTTTATTCTCTTTAGCTTCGAGTTTTACTTTGGTTGGAGTCTCGCCGTTGTCGGGTGCGGAGCCTAACATTTTTTGAAAGGCATTTGCGAATTGTTCGGCGTGCGAAGCTCTTTTAATAGGAGCGTTGAGAGAGAAGGAACACGCGGAGTCGGGGGGTATCACGGTATTTATTTCCCACCTGTAAGTTGCTCGCTCAATTCGTTGTGCTTTGAAAGCGCAAGTAGCCGTAGCTTGGAGAGTTGATCGGCAGCTTGTCATGAAAAGCGGGATCAGCAATAGAAGTTTTTTCACTGTTTCCCCCCGATCCCGATGCTCATAAATCCCCCGACGCTTTCGCGCCACGTCCATTTCTGCCCCGGGAGCGGTACGTTGACGAAGGGGCCGATCCACACAGGGGGCATGGTGGTACGAGCAACGTGAGCCCGAGCCCACGGCGAGCCCCACACCCAGGCCGACACCGCCGTAAGGTTGATCGAAAACGGTATGCGTGGCGTGAAGCTCTCGCCCTGCTTGATGGCCCCGCCGATGCCGATATCCGCGTAGTTGGTCGTGCCATTATGCAGGGTCCACACCGGGAGGTACGCCCCCGCTGCGATCTTCTGATCCATCGTTACGAAGCTCGCCGCCTTCGCTTCTTTGGCCTTCTCGGCTACCAAGTCCGTCAGGCCCGACAGGTCGAGGAGGGATGCTGCTCCCGCGCTCCCCGGCAGCATGGCGAGCATTAGAACGAGCGCGTAGAGTGTCACAGGATCGTCTCTCCAAAGCATTGTACGTCACGAGCGCCAAGTCCCGCAAGGCTTTTATGGCCGTGCGCTCGACGCCTTCCCGCTCGACCGCTTGGACGAAGGCCGCGAGGTTGAAGCCGAGTCTCTTGGACATTCATTCCCCTATGTCCACCGTTTTTCCCGGGTAGCTCTTGCCGTCGAAGCGTATCGAGTCGCAAATGGAAGGGTCGGCCCCGAGGGCGTGACATAGCTCATGCGCGAAGTTGTCCACGGTTTCGAGCGAGGTCAAGATATGCTGATTCAAGCCTTCGTGAAGCGGCGGCACCGTGCAACCTCTGTATACCGTGCGCTCTGTCGATTCCCGTCCGTCGTCGAGCTTATGCTTGAGCCCGGTCGCTCGCTCCCATTTTCGTATGTGCTTCGAGCATTGTCGAGAGACTTGAGCCTCTGTCTCATAGACGATTAAGTCTGTGTTGATCGCGGGAAAGCGAACGCGATAGGTCTTAACGGGGGACGCGCAGGCCGCGAGGTATATGGCGGCAATTGTGATTATGCTCTGCGGGTTTAGCATCATGGTTCCGGGCAAGTACAATTCCCCGAGGCGTCTACGAGCCCGCTGCATTTGCTCATTCGCCCCGCTGCCGTTAGGCACAGCGCCCCTCCCGTCGTCGGAGAGTTTGTACCCGTGACTTTTACCGCTCCAACCACGTCGAGGGCCACGTCTCCCGACTTGGATATTTTTCCGGTTCCGGTGACACCGAGGACGACGCTAAGGCTCCCGCCGCCGAAGTCGGAATACCCATTGTTGCGAATTACGACGGTGCTGCCCGTGACCGTTAGGGCGTTGCCAATACCGTTGGCAGAGCCTCCAATAATGAAATTATTAGTGCTAGTTACTACTCCGTCCGCCGCCATTTTGAAAACCGGGATATCGGCAGTTGTACCAGCCCCGATCCAAAATTGGAAAGTGTCGCTGGCCTGCCCGTTTACTTGGAACCATAGGCTAGTGGCTCCCATTCCTATGGCGTATTTTGAACCTGTGTCGTTGTAAAACACAAGCTTGTCACCATCGGATTCGGCGTTTGCTGCCGACGGTGTATTACTTAATCCGGCTCCGGTAAAGCGTAAATTTGATCTATTTGCTGCTCCTCCCGTACCGTTACCCACCAGAATATAATCCGAGGCTTGTAGCGCCCTAGCATCCGCTGTTGCATTTGCATTTCCTGCCGCGACGTTGCCCCCCGTGAAATTGACATTGCTTCCATTGGTCGTCCATTGCGTTGCACCCGGCGCGGCTGTGCAAGCCCCTCCCGAGGTCAAAACTCCATTAGTGAAAACAGGGGCGGCGGAGTATTGTGAGCCCGTGCAAGTTATAGACGTTCCTGTCATTTTTGACGAGGTAAGCGTGCCATTTAGGACCTTAGCTCCGGTGATTGAATCCGTCGCGAGCTTTGGCGTATCGATCCCCGCATTGATGATTTTGGCCGTCGTCACCGAATCCGCCGCAAGCTTCGGCGTATCGACGCCCGAGTTGATGATTTTGGCCGTCGTCACCGAATCCGCCGCGAGCTTGGCCGTCTCGACGCCCGCGTTGATGATCTTCGGCGTTGTTACGGCGTCTGTGTTGATCTTGTTCGTCTGTACGGCGGTATTCATAATTTTCGAGGAGTCTACCGCGTCCGTCGTGAGCTTGGACGTGTCGACAGAATCCGGCGCGACCGAGCCGACGACGACGCCGTTGCTCCTGATCGCGAAGGCAAAACCGTTCGTCGAGGTCCGTACTTCGAATATGCTGTGCCCCGCCGTGGTGGACGTGCCGCGAAGGATCATCAAGGGCACGTTCACCGAGCCCGTCGAGGTCGTCGTGACGAAGGTTTTGGTCGTCCCCGCGACGGGCGTTTGCGCCTTGAGGGGATAGATAAAAAGAGCCGCCATGAGGAGCAACGCGGGAGCCAGCGCGTAGAGTGTTTTCGTTTTCATTGTGGGGTGAGGGTTATTTCCTCGACGTACATGATACCGTTGTCCACATAGAGCCGATAGTAGAGCCCCGTGGTCCTGTCCGTCAGCACGATGCCGTGGTTCGGGTCGAAAAATACGTCGCCGTCGATTCTCGGCCCTACCGCCGTGCCGTTGTTGTACTGCGCGTTGATAAAATCCGCTCCCCGTGGATCGGCCATAGTTACCCCTGATCCGTCACCAGCGTCCCGAGCGTGAAATGCCCGGTAAGGGTCGAGGTCCCCGCGTCAATGGTCGTCTCGTCGGCCCAGGCGTGGATATAGAACGTCTTGCCCGCCTCGACGTACCAGTTGAGCGGAAAGAAAACCTGAAAGTCATTGATCGCCCCGCCGTTGGAAATGAGCGAGTAGATTTCGGCCCCTTCGTCCGGCGTGTTGCCTGCCAAGTCCGCCATGGTCAACGTGGATCGGTACGAGCCCACGAGCGCGAAAATCCCCGTCGTCGTGTTCGGCGTGATGATGAATCCCGCCGCGATAGACACGATCCCAGTCGCAAATTGCGGCGTGAATTGACGGGTGAAGTAATGCCCGATGGTTGAATCCGCCGTGGCAAAATTCGTCTCGTTGATCGCCGCCCGCATCCTGTAGCGGTAGGGGTAGACCTTGTGTTGTAGAAGATGCTTTTGAAGCGCGATCTTCTGCGCGGGGTCCAAGAGCGAGCGCGTGATAGGCATGGCCTATTGTCCTCTCGCGTTAGCGAGCGTCGAAAATCCTGATCCCCTCGAAGGTCAAGTTGAAGGCTCCGGTCGCGTCGGTCGAGAGGTTGTTGAAGGTCCCCGCGATTTGCGAGTTGCGGCGAATGTCCCATGGCTTCTTTAGGCAAAACTCCGAGCCGTTAACCCAAGCGGTGTTTCCCGTGATGGGGTTCTCGCCTTGCTTCATGCCGAAGATGAGCCGAGCCGCCGCCGCTTGATTGAACAGGTTTTCGTCGGAGGTTGTGTTGCGGAATTGGCACTCGATTTCCGCCGACTCCGAGCCGGCCGCCGCGCCCATGATCGTATTGATCAAGTCTTGACTCAAGAGCTTCTTGAGCTTGAAGTCCGACTCGTTGAAGATTTGCAGCGCCCCCGAGGCGTTGTTGGTCGAGGCCGCAATGCTTGAGACGGCCATGACGTACTGGAACCACATACGCCGCGTCAAGATCGTCGCTTCCTGGTCGGAGAGGCCGTAGATTTTCCGGCCCACCAGGAGCAAGTAAAACTCCGCCGAGGAGCCTGTGTTGTTGGTGATCTGCGCCACGAAGGTAGAGGAAGGGCGCAGGATATTGGGGTCCGAGAGGTACTTGGGATTCTGTCCCGTGCCTGCCGCGTCTCGCATATCGACGGCCACGTTGCTCCAAGGCTGACTCGTGGTCGTGTCGGTGAATTGGACGGTCGCCAAGTCCTGCGAGGAGGTCTGCAAGCTGCTCATCATCTGGATTTGTTCGACCAAAAAGTAGGCGTCATCGTGAATGTTGATCGTGATGACACCCGTTCCCGCGTTGGCGATGGCCGTCGCCGTTCCCGCCGCGTTGATCGTCTTGCCCGAGAAGGCGAAGGGCTTTTGCTTCTTGCCATGGACCCAGGGCGGCAGCGGCACGCGGCCTTGGATATATTGCCGAAGGTCGAATTGAGGCTTTCCGTTCTCTGCCATGCTAGTCTCTCCCGTGAGTCGCTGAGTATACACCCAAACGTCACGCCTTAGCAATAAGGCTTAGACTACCTCCCACATAGTGAGAGGTAGGTTTAAGCGTTACTGAACGACGCGGATCATGCGGCCCAGGAGCCACACGCCGAGGGTTCCCGCCGTGCCCACCGTAACGGCGGTGTTGAAGTTCGCCGTGACGGAGAAGCGCACTTGCTCGGGGATCGGGATAGGCACCGACAGCCAGCGGACGTTCCCGAGGGCGGGGACGCCGTTGGAGCCGTAGGACACCTGCCGCAGGCCGTCGGCGGCGGACGCCTGGGTCGCCTGGATGCCGCCCGCGCCCGTGAATAGGCCGATGCCTGCGGGGCAGCGCGACAGGGGGCTCTCCTTGAGGTAGCTCTTGTCGAGGATCGTCAAGTCGATCCAGCCCGATCCTTCGATGACGCTGCGAGCGTCGTTCAAGTAGCTGGCGAGGGTCGTCGAGGTCCCGTTTTGCACGGGGGCCTGTCCGCCCAGGAACGCCACGCCGATGCCGAACACCATGAAACGCTTGCCCTTCGGGAGGATGGACTGATTGTCCATGTTGGTGATCCCGAAGTTCCCGGTCTGCGCGGTGTTGAAGAACGTGAACAACGTCGCGCCCGCCGTTCCGTAGCTCTGCAAGTGATAGAGGGGCTGATCGACGGCCTCCTCGTTGGCGGCGGGCGTGAGGAATTGCTGAGCCCTGGGGCTGATGTAAGGCTTCATGTTGAATCTCCTGGTGCTTCTACTCCTGTCCCCGCATAACACCTTCGGGGCTTGGAGCCCTTCGCCCTGTCCCCCCTCTTATAGAGGAGGGACAGTCCGAAAGGCTCGAGTTAGTACGGGCTCCCGTACTCCTCGCCGCCCTGATCGTCGCCCATGCCGCCCGTCGGGTCCCCGTAGTAGGCCCCGAGGGCTTCCTGTCCGCCGCCCGTGGGATCACCGTAGTAGGCCCCCACGCCGTCGCGTAGGCTCGGCCCCGCCCCTCCCAGGAGCGGCAGGACGAAGTCGGCGTAGGCGTCCAAGAGCAACGACACGCCGCCGCCGAGCAAGACCGCCTTGGCCACGCGCTTGGACACGAAGGCGTTAGCCCCCGCCGCGAGCGCGGAGACGACCGCCACCTTGGAGGCGTAGACCTTCCACCGAGAGTCCCGCCACTGCGCGGGCAACATCGGCAGGAGGAGGTTCGGCGCGACGAAGCCGACGGCCACGCTCCCCGCCTCTTGCAGGAATCCGGTCGTCGCCATTTCGCGGGGACCGGACGTGAAGGCCGCGAGCGAACGCCCGATTGCGGGATTCGAGTAGCGGCGAGCCCTGCGGTGCGAGCGGCGGGCGTGCTTACGGCGCTTCCTGCGGTGCGGGTTTCCGATCATGGCGAGTTCTCCTAGGAACGGGTTAGCGAAGGTCGCGTGAGCCGGGATCGTGCTGCGCCGTGGTCGGTGCAGCCTTCCCTTGCGGACATGGACGACGGGCCTATGCGTCCCCGACCTGGAAAGCAACGACTTGCGGCGGGCGTGCCGCCGACGCTTCGCTCTCCTCTTGGGGGCAGCGCGGCCTTTTCTGCTCGCCGCGAGCGCCGCTCTCATCTTTCTGAAAGCGGCCTTCTGCGCGGCGGAGCGGGCTTTCTTTCTGCGCTTTGCCATTGCTCCTCTCTTGTTGACGCGCCCCTTTCTTAGTGAGGGTTGCGGGTTGACGACTAAAACTTGAGGCATGGGTGCCTACGGCGTCGAGTAGATGATCTTTCCCGATACCGCCGTATGCGACTTGGTACAGGTGATCCCGGTCGAGGCGTTGCGAGGCCTCTCGTTGAAGTCCCCCGTCACCTTGGTCGTGTCAACGCGTACCGTCGCGAGCTTGGTCGTGTTGATCGACTCGGTTCCGAGGATGATCCCCGTTGCCGCCGCCGCGTTGTAGCACTCGAAGAACGCTTCGAGGTTCCCCGCGATGTTCAAGGGCACCGAAGAAGTCTCGATGCCGTAGAGCGTGGACGCCGCCGTCGCGCATACGAGGGTCGCCGCCGTCGGCGTGGACACGCCGAATTCGCATACCGAAGTTCCGCCCGCGAAAGCGTTGGAGCCCGCGAGGAGGCACAGCGCCGTCAGTCCTGCGATCATCGTCTTTCTCATTTTCTTGTCTCCTGTGAGGCTAATGCCTCAGCCAATCCGTGACCTTGAAGCGGCCTCCGGTTACGAAAAGCACCCGGCCTTTTGGGTCCGTGTAGAATTTCACGCCGCGCCCCGTTTTGTGGCGGTACGTCCGCGTCTTGCGCGACTTGGGGCCGTCTCCGAGGGCAGGGGCGAGCTTATCGGAGCGGTACTCAAGAGCGATCGCTTCCCCCAGGTAAATGACCGCCTTCGGAAAGGGAATGAACACTTTCGCCGCCCTCGACGGGTTGCGCCCGTGGAAGCGGCGGAAACGCCTGACAGCCTCGCCCTTGTCATTCATGCTCTCCGAGCCGCCCGTGCGATCCCTGCGGGCAAGAGATACGCAGCCACGGCGGCGACGGCGGCGACGGTCGCCACAGTCTTGACCGTCGAGCCTCCCCACCCGGCGAGGCTCCCGACGGTCGCTTTGATTCCCTTGCCCTGCGCGAAATTGTCCAAGCCCGAAACGTCCGCTTGCAGCGCCGAGACGTTCTTGCCGTGCGTCGAGATTCGTTTGGTGATAAGCGCCAAGTCGGCGGCGAGCCGTGTCGCTTGTCCGAACATGAGGGCCGCTTGCTTGGCTGTCTCGTATCCCCAAGACAGCGGAGAGGCGGATAGCACGTTTTTCCACACGGGGTCGGAGTCCATCTTGCCGCGCAACGCCGCCGCCGCCTGGGCCGTGGCAAGCGCCTGCTCTTGGATCGAGCGGAAGTCCCCGAGCAACCCGTCGGCCTTGGCCGCGACCGCTGCCGCCTGTTGCTTGACCAAGTTGTTCGAGGTCGAGTAGTAGGCTCGGGCCTTTTCGCGGAGGTCGGAGATTTCCTTGCCCGAGGACAAGAACGCCCCTAGCTTCGCCTCGTACTCGTAGATGGCGCGGGAGAGAAGTCCTTTGTAGTCGATCACTTGGACAGCCTCTTAATAAGGAAGTAGGCTCCGACGCCGAGCCCGGCGTAAAGCGCGGCGTCACCGAGCGTGAGCCCGCGAGAGGCGGGAGAGGCAACGGGCTCGCCTGTCGCGGGGCTCGTCGCGGGCGTCAAGTTGAGCATGGCCCGCTTCTGAGCTTGCAAGGCCTCCGTCGCTTTTGTCACGAATGTCGCGATTGGCTTAGGCACGCGGGGCAGCGTGATCCCGGCTCGGGCCAACACTTCGGAGCCCTTGTAGCCCGCCGCCGTTTGCTTCGCCGCCGTGGTCAATGCCCCGATGAAATCGAACGACGCGCCAAGTCCGCTCATAGTGTCTCTCCCCTCGTTGAAAAACTGGTTCCGGCGCTCGGAGCCTATGCCGTAGTCGTAGCCGGGCTGCGCGATCAAGTACATGGCGCGGCGGAAACTCTCGGCCCCGGCCCTGTCGGCCTCCGCTTGCTGCGCGGCGGTGATCGGTGCCGCTGGCGCTTGCGTCGTAGTCACGCCGGGGACCGGAGGCGTTACGGTCGAGGTCGGAGGCTGCAAGGGCTGGCCGATGGGCGAGGGGACCGTATCCGTCGCTCCGCCCGATGGCGGGAGAATCACTTGCCTCGTCTTGGCTTCCTCTTGCTGCGCGAGGATGATCCTCGCTTGAAGGTTCGATATGGCCGCGTTGTTGGCGTCGATTTGTCGCAAGAGGACTTCAAGCCTCTCGTTTAACGCCACGCGAGCTTCGGGCGTGCCGATGATCTTCGAGTTCCGCGCTTTTTCGTAGTCGAGGTAAAGCTGAGCGCCTAGGGCCTGCAAGGCGGGAAGCTGCGCCTGCATATCGCTTACGGCGTCCCCCAAGCCCGCGAGCGCGTAAAGGGCTCTCACTTTTTCCTCGTGAGGAGCCATGTCACGGCCACGCCAGCGGCGACGATCATTAATGGAGCCGTCGGCCCGGCCAGGGTGACGGGCTCGGGAGCGGACACGCCGCCCGGCCCCGATTGCGGCAGAGGGTAGCCCCCCGGGTCTTGAACTGCGACGGCGGGCGCGATCCAACCCGGCGTCATGCCCCCGTCGCCTTGGATCACGCCGTAGCCCGGGGCCGAGACGACGCCCGGCGCGTAAGGATCGAGGCTTACTGAGTCCGTCGGCCTGCTCCCCACTTGCGAGAGCAAAGCGACAGTACCCACTTGCTCGCCCACGCGCAAGGCCGCGCTACCCAAGGCCGAGGCCGCGACCTTGAGAGCCCCGCCGGCCTTGGCCGCGACGGCGGCTACACCTGTGGGAGCCGCGCTACCGAAAGACGCGACAGCCGCCGAGGGTGCGGCGGCGGGAAGCACCGAGGAGGTTCCTGCGGGGACGGTACCGAGAGCCAGCTTACCGCCGTAGCCGGGGAGAGCGGGGGACCAAGAGGTAGCCGAGGCGACACCGACGCGGGAGCCCGAGGACGTGACAAAAGTCGAGCCTGCGATCTTCGGCACAACGTACGCCGCCGCGCCGATGGCTGCAGCGGGGATCGCCGTCTGGTAGAGCGTCCGCCCCTGCGGAGCGTTGGAAGTCACGCCATAGATTCCTTTGGCGAAGCCGTAAGTCCCGCCCGCCACGGCCCCGAAGGGGTTGAAGCCCGAGGCGACAAATCCAGTTCCCGCGCCGACGGCGGTCGTCATGGCAACGCGCCCGGCTTGCGTCACGGTCTGTCTAATCTGGCGGGGAGGCGTGAAAGCTCGCTTGATCCCCTTGCCTACGTCATCGAAGAAGCCCGAGAGCCCATAACCGTTGGGGTTGAAGGGTGATATCGGGCTCCACCGTTCCCCTATGGAAATGCGCGACTGTTGGGGCGAGGCGCGGTAGGTCGTTTTGATCGCGCCTCCGGGGAGCGTGACGCGGGCGGTAGAGGCACTTTCTCCGGGGCCGCGCCTGAGCGCGGGGGCTCCCTGGTGCGTGACCAAGACGCCCGAGGACGGCGGGCCTGCGGGGATTCCCCCGGGGGCCTGCGAGGGCGGGCCGCTTAGGCCCCTCTCATAGGCGTCGGAGAATTTGTTGGGGTCGTTGAGGAGAGAGCCCGCGTATCCGTGGGCGGTTTCGGCTTCGTGGCTGGCGTTGGTACCGTAGAGCATGGGCCAAGCTGCTCCACGGCTTGAATAGTGAGCCGAGGCGGGTACTGATCTACTTCATGGATATGTTACGGCCTGGGGACCTGATTGTCAAGTCCTAAAGTGGGTAGGTCTTGAACCGTTCGTTTGGAGCCTCGAAACCCATCGGCCTACGCCGCGCCGTCCCTTCGAGGGAGAGCCACTTTCCCGCCTTGGGCAAGTAGACCTTGAGGTAGATATGGCGGAAGGCGTGACCCTTTCCGGGGATCGAGATTGTTACCGCTCGCACGGTGTAACCGATCGCTTTGAGCAACGCCGCCATGTACGCCGTCACGTCGTCGCAATCCCCCTGAAAAAATCCGTTGCTCTCAATCTCCGCGTCGGCAATCTCGGGGCTCTTGACCATTTCGAGCCCGACGGGATCGCGGACGTATTTGTAATGCGCTATCGTCCAGTCGAAAATTGCCCGCACGTCGCCGCGCTCGTCACGCTCGGGCACGTTAGCCGTGACGGCTTCTGCGCGTTGGCGTATCGGATACTGGCGCAGCGCGTAGGCGACGGCTTGACGGATCGCGTTGACGGTCTGAGTGATCCCCGCGTCACCGGGGAGCAAGCTGCCGAGGTTCCACGGGCTCATGCGGTGCCGCCCACCTTATAATAATGCTCAGGAGCCGGGGGCAGGGGCGGCGTCGGCTGAATCTGCGCCTTTGGCGGCGTCAGCTTCTTTTTCAACAGGGCTCTCCTCCGTGGTCAAGGACTTGACGGCCTCGCGGATCACGGACAAGACCCATTCGCGGTGCGGGGCCAATTCCGGGGCGAAGGCGAAAACGGCCTCGACTTCCTCGGGCTTCTGCGAACGGTCGATCAGTTGTTGGTATACCACGTCCGCCGAGAGGTTCATGCCCATGGGGTGATAGTTGGCGCAAATGGCGGGGACGATTTCAGAGGATAGCTCGTCGATCAAAAAATCCGCCGCTACATCGGGGTCCTCGTTGCGCTTGGCCCACTTCAAGAAGATCGGGACGTAGGCACGAGCGGATTCGACGAGAGGATTCGTTGCCACGGGCACGGCCTCCGAGGGTTTGACGGGTTGAGCCACAGCAACGGGGGCCGCGAGCCTGGGCTGTGGAGCCTTGCGGGCGGCGAGCATCGGCCCTAAGTCCTTCGCCACCTGTAGCGCGTCCTTGATTTGCGAGGCGATAGACTCGCCGCCCTCATGCTCAGGGCGCTCGGGGTTCAACGCCTTCTCGATGAGCGTGGCCAAAACGGCATCCATCATCTTTTTTGATGCGTCGTCCTTGGGTTCCAACGCCTTGAGGCGTGTCACTAGCTCAAGCACTTCGGTCGTGCTGCTCTTGGCGGGCTCGGGCTTCGCCGCCAAGACCTTGAATAGCTCGATCATTTCGCGCTTGGACTCCTGGGCCTGTTGGAGCATGAGCGCGACAAGCGGGCTCTTGAGCGGGTCGGAGTCCTCGACTTTCGCGGGCTCCTCTTTTTTCTCGGGGCGGGCGGCGACGGTGATGATGGGGCGAGGGCCTGCTTTGAAATAGCGCCCGTTTTTGAGCGGCGTCAAGCGGTACTCGCCGCCGCCGAATTCGCTGCATTTCTCGAAAGGGTCGAGGCCGTCGGTCGGCTCTTTGGAGACGTACTCCCAACGCTTCGTAACGGGGTTGTGCCGCTCGACGCGGACGGAAAACTCCGCCCCGTCGAATTGGGACATGAATTCACCAAGGCGCTCGGCGTCCTCGAATTCCTGTTCGGCCTCTTGGTTCGTTTCCTCGATGAGGGCGCGGGCGGTGAGCTTGGGCTGCTCCTCGTCCTCGACGACTACGACGCGCTTGCCGCCGTTGTTACGAGCCACTGTTGGCGCTCCCGATGCGTAGCAGGCCGTCTATGGTTTCGAGGATGGCTACGATCCTCGGTTGAGCCTTCATGGCCTCGACTTCGTGGCAGCGCCACTCCGGAGCCGTGGCGTCGAAGGCGGAGCAAGCCGAGCCCATGCAGGGGAAGCGCCCAACCATCGGCACCATTTCGACTTGGTTAGGGTCGAGCGGGTTGCCCTTGGGTACCAACATCGGTTGAAGGGAGCGGTGACAGGCGGGGAGAGTCTTGTCGTCGGGAGAGCCGTTGATCGCGATCTTCGCTTTGTTGAGGAGCAACTTGCTTTGCTCGGCCATTCAAGTACCTCTCGAATTTTCAGCTTGAACTACGCTACAACCACGATGATAACAGGCTCGGGGCCTGGGAGTCAAGCCCCCATCACCCAACATTTGTAGGTCGGGCAACAGATTTGGCATTGCCTATGCTCGTGACATAGGTCGAACTTTTTGCGCCCACACTGGCGGCACTCGGGGATAATCTTAGCGTTTCGCTTCGTTCCTTCCATGAGCATATCTCATCGCGGCGTTTGAAGCCCTCGCGCAGCCCGACCATGTGGCCGTAGCTGTAGGCGTAGCTCTCACCCTTGAGCAACCGCTTGCGGGCCGCATAAAGGTCCCTTACTTTTCCCTTAAATCCGTGCAAGCCGTACTTGCATAGGTGCTGGCCCTCGTCGTGCAACTCGTAGCGCCAAGCGTTGACGGGGTTGCCTTCCTCGTCTTTCTTGTCGCGCTTGTGCCCGCAAAACTTGGTTGACTCCGCGAAATGCAGATAGAGCTTGTTCCTGAAAACGTAGCAGCGGCCCTCCGTCTCGATCTTGAGCCCCCCGAGCCCCGGCGTGCCCTCGATGGGGCGGACGGTCTTGATTGCGTCCGTCGCCGCGTGGAAGCCGTCGTATTGCGTGAGCAAGTCCCATAGCTGAGCGCGGACGTGTCCCGTCACTTGGCTCGCTATGAAAAAATTAGTCAGGAGCCCGGCGCGGTGCGTCGTCTCGATTTTGACGCACGATTTCGTAACGTCGTCCCATGTGTAGTCCGTCGATTGCGACTTGGCCATGCCCATGACCGCGGCCTTGTCCAAGCCCTTGACCGCCACGGTGAAATTCTTGCGTTCGCGATGCTCGACCGCCGCGCAAAATTTGCCGTAGAGCGCGTTCGAGCAAGTCTTGTAGAAGTAATAATCGGCGCTCGCTCGGTCGGTTTTTTCTTTCAGGCCGTAGAAGTGATCGACGTATTCCGCGAGCGGGTTGTGCCTGTAAGTCTTGTCGTGCGCCCAAATCCAACCATCCTCTATTTTCAGATCCATGACGCGGCGGGCTCGCGCTAGCTCGTGCCCGGTTATCCACACGCCCGAGAATTTGCCGTGGATAGGCTCGAAGGCTTCGGAGTAGATTATGGGGTACTTGATATCCTGCTCGCCTGTGACCTTGTAGACGCCGACATGATCCTCGTCGAAGCCCTCGACGCGGGCGTAGAATCCTTGGACAAATTGCGGCAAGACCTTCATGGCGTGGGCGTAGGCCCCGTTGATATCGGCCTCGCGGGCTCCCTCGACTACCAAGGGACACTCGGGCGGTGCCCAATTCATGCCTCCGTGATAACTCGCCTCCGAGGCCACAATCACGGCGGGCGGCGGGGGCGGGATCACTTCCTTGGGCTCCATGAAATGATGGCGGAACACGCGGGAGGCAAATTGAGGGAGGCTAATCGAGGGACGCACGGTGTACCGCTTGTGAAAGCCCATGATCGACTCGCCCAATTTCTGCAAGCTGCTCGCGTCACCTTTGGCGTACGCCTCGAATTCAAGGCGCTCCCAATCGCCCGGGGGCAGCGTGTCGTAGCGGACCCAACCCAAGCGCGTGCCGGAATAGCGGCACTCGGCGCAATAGGGGGCCTTGCCCAGGCAGAAGCGGCAGCGGGGCTTTTTCTTCTTGCGAGCGCCGATCTTGTACATTTTGAGGCTCGCGTCGAGCCCCGCTTGGGTGAACGCCCAGGAGTCCAAGACTTGCAGCTTTTTCCCGTCGGCCTCGATATCGAATTTGTTGACCTTGCCGAATAGGCCCTTGACCTTGCAACCATGTAGCTCAAATTCAAATTCGTTGCCCTGCTCGTAGAGCGCGAGGCGCTTCTCGAAAAAGATCACGGGCAAGTCGAAGCGCAAAAAGTGAACGTAGCAAACGTTGACGCCCTTGGAGCGGCAGCGGGGCAGGACCCAATCGCGGAACGTGGGAAAGATCGTCTCGGGCTTGACGTACTCGAATAGCTCGCCCTCGCCGTCAGAGGCTTGCAGCGTCATGGGCGAGCCCCGGCAAGTCTCGGTATCGGCCCCCATAACGCGGAGATTGGCGTCTAGCGGGTAGGAGCGGTGATTGGCGGTGATCCCCCGGCGAGTAAACAGCGGGTACGTCACGCGCTTTTTCAAGGGTTCCTCCCTCGCTTACCGATGGGGCGGGCTTGCGCCTCGCGGCAGTAGGGACAGAGGCCGTCAAGACCGATCGGCCGGCACCCGCTGTCTTGCCCGCCGCACTTGGAGCATGGCTTGGCCATTAGGCTCCGCTCCCGCCGATCTTGGGAGGCTTCTTGTGGGGCAGCGTCTCGGTACCGAGGTAGGAGGTCCAAGCGATTAGCTCTTGCGCGGTAAAATTGGGGTCGGAGCCGTAGCGTTTGCCGGGTTTTTTACGGCCCGTCGTCGGCGCGTGGCGCACGTCCTCTTGGACGGCTTCCCATAGCTCTTGCTTAAGTCTCTTGCAGCCCTCGAAGTCCGTCAGGACGTGCGTCATCGTGCGAGTCCAGATTTGCACTAGCTCGTCATCCTCGTCGTGCTGCACGAGGAACCAAATGCGCGTGCGGAGAAAAGGCGTCTTGCCAATCGCGCCGTATTTTTTAGAGAGGTCGAGCTTGGTCGGGAGCTTCTTAACGGGCCACACAAAGAGCGTGGGAAGGTGGACCCAATCCTCTATCGGATCGGAGTGATAGATTTCCATTTCGCGCTCGTCTATCTCGTAGCCCTCCTCGAAGGACAAGCGCACTTCGAGGGCTTCGGTGAATTCGCGGACGTTTTGCCACTCAAGGGGGACGCGCTTAGGCTCGGGGGCGGGGACGTAGCCTAGCCGGATCGCCTCTAGCTGCTCGGCACGGGCTTGCGACTCGGATATCAGGTAAGGGCGGGGCGGCGGGGCGGCTTTGGGCCGGATAGCTGCCTTGCGCTTGGGCCTGGGGGCGGTGATCCTGTAGATGCGCTCGTAGCTGTAGGCGTGGACATGGATGGTGACAGGCTCGTAGACGTTGACGCGGACGCGGCGGGAGCGGCCTTTGACTTTTCTAAGGTAGGAGCTTACGAGGCGCGAGCGGGTATAGGAATAACCTGGGACTTCAACGACAACGCGCCTGTATCGTGGTGACAAGGACGGCTCCCCAAGAGCGAGACTAGCAAAAATGAGACCGGGGGAGATTGCCACTTCCTCCCCCGGCAGGCCGGAGCGGTGCGGCTACTTCTGGATTCCGAGGTCGAACACCTTGAAATTGCTGTAGGTGTTCTCCTTGCCCTTAACCTCGCCCAGGTACGTCACGAGGATCATGTGACCTTCCAGGCCCAAGACGCACTCGTCGATGATCTTTGAGCCCATAACCTCGACCAAATCGCCGCGCTTGGCGTTGAACGCCTCGCGGGCCTTGGTTTCCTTGTTCCATTGGTCGATGGGGGCCGTAGACTTCTCGAAGGCGAAGGCGTAGAACTTGCGCTCCTTGCCCTTCACGAGGCGGACGGCGAAGGACTTGTAGATGCCCTGAATGTACTGCTCGGGCTTGTCCTTCAAGCGGACTTCGGGCAAGCGGCCCGACAGGCCTAGGTTGCGGGCCTGGGGGTTCTTGTCCAAGATCGCTTGAACGTCGGCGGGGAGCGTCGGGTCTTGTGTGACAGTCGTCATGTTCTATTCTCCGTCTCGCCCAATGGGCGAGGGTAAGTATTGCCGCCGCTGCTCGGCCCTTTAGGCGCGGGTGCGGGAGGCAAATCGTGAGGGTTTTGTTTTCGCTGGCCCCTCAACAGCGGCAACGTCGGCGGTTCTTAGGGTTCCTTGATGCACCCTGCCTAATTGCACAGGTCCGTTACAGCTATAGGGGCCACCGCATGAATCCCACCCGTGATAGCTGCAAAACATTCGATGCTGGCCGGTCCTTCCCCGGCTTCGCCGTAGTGCCTTAATCGGGCTTTGAGCATTGCCTTTTCGGGGACGGCTCCGGTCGCTCACCCGGAATGTGTCATATGGCCACATCGCAGCATCAAAATTCATTGGCTGGCCCCGCTCGCGTAGCGGAAATAGGCGAGCTTGCGCCTCTCGGCGGTTTCGTTGTGCTTGGCAAAGGCGTCGATTTCGGCAGCGAAGATCGGGAGGTCGGAATCGCGGACTTTTTGCTCGGACAAGATGCGGTGAAGCTGGCGCATACGGGGGTTGCGCGGGCGCTCGTGGGTGTCGCAGGGGAGGAGTAGGAGGCGGTCGAGAAGGTCTTGCTTGGTCACGCTAGACCCTCGCGGATCGCCCAATACTGCTCACGGCGGGCGTACCAATCACCCATAGTGGTATCAAGTCCGGACTCTACTCCGAGTCCACAATCTACGGGAACATACTTGTACGCTTGCGACTTCCCTTTCCTTCTCCACCAGGGAAGAAACGTATAATACACTCGCTTCACAAGCCAAGGCTCCGTGAACGCAAGACGATAAGAGCTTGGCGTATGCGGGCCAAGTCGCGCATGGCGCGGTCCAAGTCATCGGTCAAGAGCGCCTGCTCGGGGAGAGGCATCGTAGAGAGGTCCCGGCGAGTGTCGGCGCAGCGGTCGATGGCTCTCGCTAGGTCCATGATCGGCTCAGTATAAGAAAAAGGCCCGCTCGCTCCGATCCTTGGGGAATCTGTGGGAGCGGCGGGCGCAATCGGTGTTGACGAATTTCCGGCCTCCCCAAGGACCATGACAGCGATGTTACTATTGCGTGTTGGAAGTGTCAAGTAAATTCTCCGTGACTTTGGTCACATTACGAATCGCGTGCGCGATCAACATTCCTACTTCGGTCGGCTCCATCGTGCCTTCGGCGTTTACGAGGTCAGAGTATGGGTCCTCCGCGATCTTGGCGTGCTGCTCGGTGAGCAAAACTATTTTTGATTTAAGGTCCTCGATCCAACTCTCGAATAATTTTCTATCAGCCCTTCGTTGAGCGTCGAAGTCGAGCTTAAGCGCGAGGGCCTTGGCCTCGAAGTCGAAGCGAAGTTTAGTAGCGAGGGCTTCGTAGTCGGGGCGCTCGGTGCGAACAAGACGGATTATCTCGCGTAGCTCGTCGGTCATGCTCGTGGGAAAAGCATCACAAGGTGACAAGAGAGCTTCAACGCGGGAGAGGCGGGCGTGTAGGCTGCTCATAGAAATTTCCCGTAGAGGGAATTGCGGAGCAATAGGCTTTGCTCGTGACGCAGGCGTAGCGTGGGAGAGCCAGCGCACCAGCCTAGGCCACCGGAACGGACGGAACGCCAGGAGGAGAGCTTGCCGCAATACCAGCAACAGGCGCGACGGGAGCCGGAGAGAATCCAGCGATGGCGCTTTTTCATCGCCCGCCCTCCCCCGCCTTCCTCGCGTGGCGGCTCATGTTCAACACGTTGAAAGTGTGTCTGTTTAGACACGCTTGCACTTGTTTGCGGCTAATCTTTTCTTCTTCACAAACTGGACAACGTGGTTTCATCGCCCGCCCTCCCCCGCCGCGTCTTGCCCTGGGTTCACCAACCCCAACTCCTTCAAGTCCTTCTCCCCGACGACCGC
>ERZ1292623.2277-Hain-H51-01um-R1-2277-length-17436-cov-4_pt1 | contig 17436 bp, 24 predicted proteins | sample MGYA00564398_ERZ1292623 | MGnify/ENA primary metagenome ERZ1292623 (study PRJEB36523, sample SAMEA6512633) | groundwater metagenome | collected 2019-01-07 | study: AquaDiva: Metagenomics assemblies of 32 groundwater samples | reverse complement strand
GTAGCCGTTGAGGATCAAGTCTCGGCATTCTAAACAAAACCCACCATAAATATTTTAAGGGAGATTTTGCAGCTTCAAAAAATACGATGTTCTCATCAATCGCGTAAAGTAAATCCTTATCTGTTACTTTATTTTTTTTGATTCTTAGATCCTCTAAAATTTGATTGATTTGCTGGAGTCTGTTTTGGTTCATATTATTTAGCAATGATGCTAGGTTTCATTTTTAGGAAATTTATATTTTCTTCAATCGCATAAAGAGAATCCTTATATTTCTCATCCAGCTTAAATAATTCTAACTGGTGGAGGGCATCATTAATTTCTTGGATTCGATTTGACATAAATATTAAAAAATATTCACAATAATTTTAAATGCTAGAAGAAATAGGGAGAAATCTTATTATCAAATTCCTAATGGCCTCAACTACTTGTCGTAAGGCACTCACAAAATTTTACCCAATTATCTATCCGCATATCTTTAACATTCTACTATACATCAATAATTCCACCAACAATCCTTCCGCCTAAAAATTTTGAGTGAGGAGATATGTTAAAAGCACCTATCCTTAGAAAAAACAAGAGTAACAATTTTTCGATTATCCCAGTCGGCAAACTGACAGGAATTTGCTAAAAAATTAATATCTTCCTTATTATTTCTTGAAATTACATATAAACAAATATTTTTAATATTTTTAAGGACACTAAACCAATTTTCTACCCTTTTTATATAAGATGTTTGGTAGTAGGATTTTTCATTCGGATGATTTTGCTCTAAATGCCGGGCGTCTTGAAATGTTTCTAATTCGTCGATAATAATCAAATCTGTTTTTGATTTTACGCCGGCTATTTCTTCCGCGTTTTTAAAATATTGTACGGATACCCCCATTTTGTCTAAATAAGGAATTAAAATGTGTTCTATAAACCAAGTTTTACCAGAGTTGGTTTGACCAATCAAAAACATACTCATCCCTTCTCGGGTATTTTTGTAGATAATTTCTTCTAATTTATCCATATGATTACTAAAATAATATCACAATGTAGATAAAAATAGGAGGATCGATTGATCCTCCTAAATTAAAACAAGCAAACATTCAAGCCAGTCTGCCGGGTGTCATCTATTACGGCATGGTACTGTTTTGGCAACTTTGCAAATGGCGCCAGCTTTGGAGTGCTTGGTAAAGCAACTCCTTCGACCCGGATTTATCGAGATCCGGATCCGTGAGTAATTACCCTGTTTCATACTTTCTCTCCTTGAGGTTGGTGGGTGTGATAAAAGTAAGCTACATCACATTTATGCTGAGATGGCTTACGATAATCACTGTTTTCAATAAGAGCAGTCCCAATGCAACTGTCACATTTTTTTATCAACGGACAAGTCTGACATTTGGCAATCTCCCTTAATTTAAAAGAACTTAAAACCTCCTTTCTCTTGAGAAGAATTCTTGACAGCGATTCTTTTTGGAGATCACCGACAGGAACTCTGAAATCTAGACACGGAAATACTGTTCCGGATGGGTCAATAGCAATTTGATCCCGGCCAGCATAGCATGGCGATTCGTCCATTTCTATGTTGGGACGGTATTCTTTTTGTACTATAAACGCCCCGATACTTTCTAGAAACGGAGCTAATTTCTCTTCCATCTCACGAGATGAAAGCCTCAGCTCCATCCCCTTTTTACTTCCGGACCGACACGGGGTCAAATATGGACTGTAAAATACCTCTTCGACTCCTGTTTCTTGAAGGCGGTCGTGGTACTCTTGCAGGTGGTCAATGTTGTGTTTCCCTACCAGCACAGCCACAGTAACAGGCAAACCCAAATAGACAAGGCGCTTTAGATTTTTAGATAGCCGGGAATAATCGTAATGGGAGTTTGTCCACGACGATTTTCCAGTTTTAATTTCATAAACAGAAATCTGAAGATCAAACAGGTCCAGCTTCGCTAACTCGTCCATAAGTTTTGGCGTGAAAAGCGTCCCATTTGTTTTCACCTCTAAGACAAGACCGTTGTCGGCAAACATTCTCATTATTTCCACAGCATCTTTCCGAAGGAATACTTCTCCTCCAGTAAACAAAGTAAAAATGATACCCGCTTGCTTAAGTTGACGGGCTAAGTCTTCTAGCTTGGCCTTGTTTAAACCTTTTTGTGAAAAGTTATCCAAGTAACACCAATAGCAATGTTGATTACAGAGATAGGTGAACTCAATGTTAGCACTGATTACTTGCCAGTTTTTTACCGCGTAATTAGAAAGTTCCTCCAGCGCTGATTTTTGACTGTGTCGATGACTTTTTGCTTGAAGAAAATCGCCAGCATCAGAAGCTAAAAACGATTCAATAACCTCCCTCATCGTTTCAAAGTCATCGAGGATATCCTGCTTTGTCTCCGAGCTAAATTCGCTCAAAAACTTAGCTGGAAGCGACTGCTTTCGATCTTTCAGCAACTTTTCTGCAAAAGGAGCTAGCTGGCCCTCAAAAAACAGGGATTTATGACTTTTCCTGTCGAAAAAAAATGATGCTTCTCTGAAGTTCCTAGTGATTAAGCTTTTCATTTTTCAGCCCCAAAAAGAGATAGGTGTTTGTGAAAGAACAAACAGCTAATCTATTTATATCACTTCCTTAGAAAATTGCAAGGGTACTGTACATTTTTCAAGGGTTGGTGACACTTTTTCCCTAATACCCAAAATTTTCTGCCTGTCCCGTAGAGAGCTGTGCTCTCCTTTGGGGCTCGGCTTCCAGACTGATCATATCGCAATTTTAGTCAAAATAATAATAGGTTTTTAGACCAGAGCATTCTTAGGTAAGAATTCTAATAAATACTTTTTTACCAATCTTCAAAGAAATCGGCTCGAAAATTTTGATTTCTGAATCATTAATTTTTCTATAATCGGAAGGAGTCCAGTCAAATTAAGAGCATTGGTATTAGATAGTGATTAAGATCATAACGAGCAGAAATAGCAGAGGGTGGTTCGTTTTGGTGGCCAAGACGAAACATCATGGCAATTGGTTGATTTTGAATGTTGCTTACTTCTTGAATTTCTTTGTATGACTGACTGGCAATCTTTTTTTCCTCCTGATTTAGAAGACTATCGTTGGGATCTATTAAAACTCGATGGGCAAAAAATAATAGTCCGGCTAATGGTTGTAAAGATAGACCAAGTTGCGTAGCTGTTAGCCACACACGGGCCAAAACACGGCCAATTTGTATGTAGGATAGTTTATCATAATTTACAGCAGTAATTAAACCAATAGCCCCGCAGTGTGAAAAAGTGGCTGTATTGGTAGCAGCAATTTTCTTGTTTACACCCAGAAAGCTTAATATTTTGGCAATCGGCCAATGAGAAATCAGACGCATGGCTTTTTCTTCAGGCGGTTTTAGTTCTAGAGTTTTGATGAAGAATCCGTCCGGATGTTCGGTCGCTTCTTTTTATGTCCAGCGTAGAATTTTGAAAAAATGATAGTGAGTTTTTTTGTTTCGAAAAAGAAGAATCTCATTCGCGCTGGCCGCTTTCACTAGAGACTTAATTTTAACCTCGTCGGTAATGAGTTTAAAGCTACTATCTCCTGCTGACATTAGTGTTCTTATTTCTTCAGGGCTCAATGAGTCTGTCTTGAATGGTTTACGGTTAGTACCCCGAAGGCTAAGAAACGGACTAAGACTATCTGGTGTAATATCTTGATCTTTTATGAGTGTAATTCGAGCAATAAAATTTTGATCTTCAACGGAAGGAAACAAAATAACCTCACTCCTATACCCTAGAGTCGAGGCTTTAATTATTATGGACTCAATCACTGTACCGTGAGACACCATTGACCCTAGCTGGCGAAAATTATAAGGAGTATCGTCTGCTTCAGGCTGGTTAAAAAGTTCAATTACGTTTTCTTTTACACGAAATCTCCACGGTTGACAGTTGTCGCCAGATGGCGCACGTATGGCTGTTTCTAAAATCTGCTTTAAATCTTCTTCTGGCATGTCTAAAGTATAGCAAAATTCAGCGAAAAATAATCATTGATATCAACACCCCAAACTTTATAATGTTCTTTCATATTTTTAATATTAAAATGGATTTTTTAACTCGTAAGATCTAATTAACTACCTCGCAGCAAGATGACAAAGTATGTTGCTATCGTGCTATGCCTTCAAACAAGATCGAAATTTCAGTATCAGGTACATTTGATTTACAAAATGCGTGTTCTAATTTAATTACCCCTTCTTCTGTCTCCCCAAGGATAATGGGGGCAGCTACCTGCCATTATCCCACTTTATTTTCTGCATTTTGTCCCTGGCGTTCATTTTCTTTTCGATACTTTTCAGACTTTCTAGTCCCACTCCTTTTCTTAATTTCTCCACTAGTTCGAAATTTTTTATCGGCCTGGTCACCAGCTTGCCATCAGAGTGCCGATAAAATTGTGTACCATAAATTTGCGGTTTGCCCTGATTAACTAAAATACGGTCAGTGAGTAAGGCTTTCTGTTTGGGCGCGAAGCCACATTTTTTCAAGCATTGTTCTTGTAGCACTAGGTCAAAATCCTGATGTTGAACGGATAACCAAAATTTTTCTAACGATTTTGTCCCAACATTTTTCTTTGTGGGATACCCGAAGGTGTCAATTATCCGATGAATTCGCTGATTATTCCCCATATCTATGGCGTAAACCAGATAGTTCTCTAATTGCTTTGATTTACCTACAGCCAATTGCCGACTTTCTTGATCAGTATTAAACATTTCCGAAATATATCCTTGTATTTGTTTATTTATTTTCATATATAAAAAATGGGGAACATTTGGATGTCCCCCATTCTAACACAAATATCACTTTTGCGTCAACAAATCGGCGATAGACGAAGCGATCCCCTGCTTAGTGGCAAGTTGGACGAAATACCATTGACCATTAGGATTGATTTCCAAAAACACATACTCACCCGTTGGAGTTACAATCATATCAATACAGCCGAATCTCAAACCAAGTTTTGTCATAAAGGTCTTGATATTTTTGGTTACCTGATCTGGGATGGAAGTCGTTTCCATTTTTACCTTATAGTCATTCACCAAGGGTAACCTTCTCCAATCTAATGCGGTGCTCGGATCGTCTTGAGAGTAAATCTTAGCTGGGTATATATTGTCCCCAGCGACGGTAATTCTGAGCTCAAATGCCTTGGGAATTTTTTGTTGGAAAATAGCCGGAGACATCCTCAGACTATCTATCTTCTCCATTTCTTTTTTCCCAATGACGTTAGTATAGATAACCTTGTTCAACATTGGGCTGCCAGCAACCTGTTTTGTGACTATTCCACTACCGTGTTTTAGGAAAAACGCCCGAACTTTTTCTGGGTCAGAGGTTATCAGAGTGTCTGGCACCAAAAAGCCGGTTTGGGCAGCCAAATGGAGCTGAAGTGGTTTATTTTCGGCTCTTTCTGTTGCCCAAGGATCGCTTATCCATATTTTATCTTGGAATATTGACCACAGAGCCACTCTCATTGCCCTAAACTGCCGATTAATGAATTGTCGATATTCAGGAGGATTGAATTCCATTAAGGTCTTAGGCAAAAATGGTTTCATCATCCATATGGCAGAAAAATTGTCTATATCGTACTCAACGCCGTTTATTGTGGCTATGACCCTATCTTTATTATTTTCGATTACTAAATCTAGATATGCCCCCTTTAGGCATTTATCTTGCTGAAATAGTAACGCCCGGGTACCTCTTTTCTCCAGTTCCTTTTGAACCAAAAGGAAACTGTCCACCTCATAACTTCCTGAGTTTCCTACCGCTAGTATCATCTTTCGTTTCCTTTCGGGACTACAGTGGTTTAAAAATCAAGGGGGTCTCGGTATCCAAGACCCCCTTTTTAATCGGGGTTAAGGGTTGTTGATGCGAAAGTTTTAAACTGTTGGGTCAATCCCAATCAGAGCAATCAACATCATCGGGCGTACCACTTGTGGATGAGACCGAAGCCCCCTCGCGATATTCCAGAAAGCCCAGAATAAACGGGAGGTCTTTGCTCTCAACGGTTCCTACCCCAGGTTGGGTGTTCGGATCCATAACACCACCTCTTTTGGCAAAGATCAGATTCATGTTGTTGTTAATTCAACAAGATGAGTTAGGAATCATTAGAAATGCTATTCCTAGACTATTTTGGATGTTACTATTGTTTAATTTGTTGTCAAAGACTAACAAGATTATATACAATACGAGAATAGACCTGTCAAATCCTAAATTTGACTTAAATATGAATATATACCGAAAATGCTTGCTAAAATTGGTTATTGTTGTTAGACTGTAACAACAATAAGTTTATTAAGCTTTAACCATAATTTTCTATGTCAACGACTGCCAACAATTTAATAACCAAGAATTTAGTGGAATTCGGGCTATCCGAGAAAGAAGCCAGTATTTACCTAGCTTTATTGGAATTAGAGATTGCTACCGTACAGGAGGTGGCCAAAGCATCTGGCGTAAACCGAAGTTCGGCTTATGTGGTTTTAGAGTCCCTAAAAAAACAGGGTTTTGTCAGTGTCTCGGAAGATAAGAAAGTACAGAGATATGTTGCCACCTCTCCCGACCTGCTACTTCACGTTGCAGAAGACCGGGCTAGAAAACAGGGGGTAATAAAGGATAAGATCAGTTCTGTCATTCCCGATCTGAAGGCTTTGTATAAAGACACGAAAGCCAGACCTAAGGTAAGGGTCTTTGAGGGTAAAGAGGGATTAATTAGCGCATTTGAGGATTCGTTAAATCATAACGAAAAGATGATAAGAATCTGTTTTTCTGTTGAGAATTTAATGAAAATCCTTCCCGACTATTTTCCCCAATACGTTCAAAAGAGAATCCAAAAAGGAATTAAAATGTTAAGTATTCATCCTCGCGATGAAATAGCGGAGAAACTGATAAAAATGTTCCCCAAATTTGACGATGCCATTTTGGTGCCTAGAGAAAAATATTCTTTTCCGGCTGATATGGCTATTTATGCCGACAAAATAGGTTATATGTCTAGCGAAAAGGGAGGTCTAGCTATAATAATAGAGAGTAAGGAAATTGCAGAAGTGATGAAGAATATTTTTGATCTGGCGTGGGAAGAAGCTAAAAGACTTAACAAGAGTCTTGTTAAAAAATAATAACCATTGACCCTAACTGGCGAAAATTATAAGGAGTTTCATCCGCCTCGGGTTGATTAAAGAGATCAATCATGTTTTCTTTTATGCGAAATCTCCACGGTTGACAGTTGTCGCCAGATGGCGCTCGTATGGCTGTTCCTAAAATATCTTCTATGTCTTCCTTCAGCATCTTTAAAGTATAACAAAATTCAGCGAAAAATAATCATTGATATCAACACCCCAAACTTTATAGTGTTCCTTCATGTAGTGAAATAATATGGCTAAGTATTTGTAATTTATGCAATAGTCATATTATACAACACTATTTAATTCCCAGCCAAATACTTGCCTGTAGATTAAAATCCACCGTATATTTATCAACACCCCCATTATTTAAAGATTTACCTTAATTCCATTTAAAGATTCCGGGCCGCACATAGCCAAATACCAATTATTAGAGGTGAAATATTTCTTGGCGGTAGCAACCACATCTTCCGGAGTTACTTGATCGATCGCCTGTTCGTAGTTAGTGATCAAGAATTTTTCTGGCTCTGTTAAAAAAGCTGGATTTGAAGCAATCGCAGCCCAACTGTCGGATGTCTGCATTTTTCTGATATTGCTTTTAATAATGCGGTTTTTTACCAGTCTTAATTCATCTGGAGAAATCCCCTTTTCTTTTAGACTTTGCAGTTCAGCGATTATAACATTTAGAACTTCTTGCGTTTTGTCTGCCAAACAAGAGGTAACAATATTCCAATTACCAGCGTCAAAACTTAGGTCATTGAACCCCCTTACGTTATAAATTAAACCTCGTTTGTAGCGCAACTCATCTTGCAATTTACACCCTCGATCAAAAGCAAGATAGGTCAAAAGAATATCCAGGCTGGCTGCATCGGCAATGTCGGCTGGCTCTGTTCGGAATCCTAAGATTAAATCCGTTTTGTTGTCGTCAAAGACCTCATGAATCATAGTTTTCTCGCGAATGATTGGTAATTTCTCGATAAAGAAACCCTCAAGACCAACCGGGGGCGTATAAAGTTTAGCCAGAGCGTTAACGATATCCGCTTCCTCAACGTCTCCGGAGATAGACCAACTCACGGGATTGCGTTTAAAAACTGTTTGATAAAAATTGATCAGATCAGCGCGGGAAATTGTTTTAACCGACTCTTCGGTACCGATTACTTTTACTCCGCAAACAGTTCCTTGATAAACTAGTGTGTCGTAAATATCTCCTACGCAGATAGCCCGATTATGATATCTCATTTGGACCTCGGCTAGAATTGATCCTCGCTCAGTCTCCATCGTCTGCTCATCAAACAGGGGTTGATTAATAATTTCGTTTAATATCTCAACTGCAACAGCCAAATCATTTTTTTCGGCAATCTCCATCTTTACTGTTATTAAGTCTGTATTAGTGGAGGCTCCAACCATACCGCCCAGGATCTCTAAGGGAGTTACAAGAGCTCGCTTATCCGGGTATTTTTTTGATCCAGCCAAGATCATATGCTCTAAAAAGTGAGCAATTCCCGGTTTGGTATCAAAACGCGCTCCAGCAAGAAATGAGGCTTTAATATGTATGGGCTGGCCGGGACGGTAAAATAAATTATATGGGACAATTCCCTGGATCTTGCCGTTATAATAGGAGACGCCGTATTTATTTAAATTTTGCATATATTAAATTTTTATCTGTTTTGTTTTTGCTTATTTTCCATATATTGTTTGTACTCCTCAAAGGTTTTCCACAACTCCCCCGCCATTTCCATTTCGCGCCAACGGTTTTCAATGTGCTCCAGATCTTCAATCGGTCTGGGTCTAAAATTTCCCAGCTCATCTATGTAAAATTGCGTACCGTATAATTGGGGTTTATTTTGATGAACAAGAATGCGGTCGGTTAGATAAGCAATGTTCTTTTTCTCTACATCGTTTTTTACAGACAACATCAAATTTAGACAATATTTTTGAAATTTTGGATCCTGATCAGCATGCTGGGCTATCAACCAAGCGGCAAAGGACGCCTTTTTGCCAACTTTACTAATGGTTGGCCAGCCAATTTGATTAATCATTTTCTTTAGTTCCTCAACATGTTTTTCAGAGACAGATTTAAAATTTGGCTGGTGAATAGCTACTTGATCTTCACTTTGTATTATTATGAGTTTTTGTTTAATTTTCTCCATATCTTCACCGCAACACCTTTTCCATTATTACCTCATAATGATCTTTCACTAATTTCCTCTCAACTACCTTAAACCCAAACCCCTCATAGTATGGGATTAGGCCCTTTTCCTCGGCCACCTCTATAGATACCTTTCTGACATTTTCTTCCCTTGCTATCTGGAAGGCTTTTTCCATCAATCCCCTCCCCACACCCAGGCCTCGATGGGAAGGTAAGACAGCTAATCTAAAGAGGTGTATATCACCATCAATCTTTTCCATCCTCTGCGCACCAATAATACTATCGTTCTCTGTCGCTACTAAGACCCTGACCCCCCTATTTACCTCCGAGTATAATTTTTCAGGATCATCATTTGCCGTAGTCACCAATCCTCCAGGTTTATAGGGAGTTTTAAAGGCCTCTCGCGTTAATTCGGCGACTCGTTCTAACTCTCCCATTTGTGCTTCTCTAATGAGTATATTTTTCATTGAGAGATGGCTGATGAACTAAACATTGGAGACTTTCAACAATAAAAACTTTTACATTTAATTTTTCTACCCAAATCTGTTTAACTTTTTCTAGTTTATCTTTTAAGTCGGGATAAAATAACCGTTCAGGTCTTTTTAGTATGGACTGGAACTGTGGCATATTTAAGATAATAATATTAAAAATCTCCGATAATTCCCAAAGTGGTCCACTATTTTTATCCAGATCTCTTGCCTCTGTAATAAATTGATCGCAGTAATCAAAAAAACAAAGTGGAGAGATTCATGGAAAGCAACTTCGATTTTATCTAGTAAGTCTTTCTTGTAAAAAATCTGGAAAGTTTTATTTTCAACATAGCGTGGATTGCAATTGAAAATGGAAGCGAATCCCACATATCTCTTTTCGCGGAAATCCATACCAAAGATTTGCTGTAGTATATTTTGATATTTTTCCTGAATCTTATTAAATTCTGATTGTGTCCCTTGAACCACCCTTACAAGTTCCTCATGATTCTCTTCATAATATTTATCAACATACTCTTTATAATTTTCAGAACTAATTAAAGGATGATCGTCTTTAATTTTTTTACCAAAATCAACTCCCCCGGCCGAAAACGCGGCGAAGTTTAAGTAGGTTTGATAATCCTCCTGTTTATTAAGTTGAATGTCTACCATAACTTTCCTGTTGATAATTTGCGAGTTTCTAGATTTTAGGCAAAAATGGGAGGTTTGAATTTAAGAAATCTAGTAGACGCCTATCTTCATTTTATTCCTCATTTCTTTTATTGTTTTTTCTACAACCGATCTCCCTTTGGCTGTCCCCGTCGAGATTATATCTCGAACTATCTGTAAATTAGATTTATAGTATTCTCGTCGTTCCCTAATTGGGCTAAGAAATTTATTCAGTACTCGATATAAAATTTCCTTTATCTCAATATCTCTAATCGTACCTTCCCGATATCTATTTTTAAGGTTCTCGTTTTTGTTAGGATTGAAAGCATCAAGATACATAAAAACGGGGTTACCTTCCACTGTACCCGGATCGTTAGCATGAATTCTTTTTGGATCTGTGTACATTTTCATTACTTTTTTTCTTAAGTCTTCTTGGCTTTCCGATAAATTAATGGTGTTATTCAATGATTTACTCATCTTTTCTTTACCGTCAGTTCCACAAAGTCTTGGAAAATCTGAAAGTAAAGCCTGTGGCAGAGTAAATAGATTTCCGTATCTCCTATTGAAGTTTCTGGCTATTTCTCTCGCCTGCTCCAGCATGGGGGATTGATCTTCTCCCACGGGGACCAAATCGGCATTAAATCCTAATATATCTGCCGCTTGGCTTATCGGGTAAGTAAAAAACCCGACGGGAAGAGATTTAGAAAATCCTCTTTTTTTCTGTTCATCTTTTACTGTTGGATTTCTTTCCAGTTCCGAAACGGTTATAACGTTCATTAAATAACCTGTGATTCAGAACAATTCCGGTATTTGGGATTGTAGAATAATTGAGCTTTTATCTGGATCGATACCGACACCAAGATAATCTAAGGCAACATTCACGATGTTATTTGAGATCTTTTCCGGATTATCGAAGTTGTCAGTTAACGCCTGAACATCTGCAATTAAAATATATTGCTCGTATTCATCTTGCAAGGCTACCCGATTTTTAAGAGAACCCAAATAATGTCCGATATGAAGGGGGCCAGTTGGACGATCGCCAGTTAAAATCCTTTTTTTATCTTTTCTGCCATAAATCATGGAGAGAAGCCACCATACACAATTCATTCACATCCGTAGAAAGAATTTTTGCTTCGCAAAGAATACCGGCCAAAGCCACGCATCTCAATACATGTCTCAATCCGTGAATGGTAGATATGAGCGATCCATTTGCGAACCATTCATCTTTCGGAACATACCTTTTTAGATATTTTTCAACAATTATTGACGGTTTTATTTTTATTATTTGGGCATTTTTAAATTCGGGTTTATTCTTCTTTATCCATTCCAATGTCAAACTATCCATAAACTGGTATTTAGGTAAATTATTATTCTGAGCTAGTATGTAAAGAGGTAAATCAGACTCCATTTTAGAAATTATCTAAAATTGTTTTCTTTCAAACTCTTCCCGGCTATATTCTCCCCTAACCCAGCCAGTTTCAATTTTTGTCGTAAATTCTTTCAGTTCTTGATTGGACATGACTTTCATGTCCAATTCTGAAGCGACTTCATTTATTTTTCTTACCGCTTCCGGTACATCCTGTTCAGAATCCACCATGATTTCCATTTCGCAATGAAAACCCCAACTAACAGTATATTTCATGGCAAACTCAATATCTTTGTAAAGATAATTATTGCGATGCTGGTAAGAATACATGTAGTTCTTGAAGCCCAGAATATCAAATATTCTAACTATTTTATCCACATCCCCGCGCAAAAAATGAATCTCTATTTCTTCAAAATCGCTTCCCAGTCCGATTTTTTGAAGTTTCAGGGTTATTTTGGCGTTATTTTTCGTTATATTATCCGTAACTTTTAGCAACTTGTCCGGAAAGATGAAAAAATGAGTATCTTTATTGTCTTCTCCTAAATCCTTGCCGTTTTTCGCTAAAAAACTATTCAGATTATGAAACTGTTTTTCATCCAATAAAGACCTCAGTTCCACCTCAATATTCCTTTTTATTTTGGTATTTTCTATTTTCACTTAATTATTTAAATCTAACGAGCATCCTACTTGAGGGATAACTAGCAGATGGTTTCACAGAGAGAACGATAACATAAAACTGGAAGATCGGCAATAAAAACAAAAACAGAAGAAATTGCTGATGTTATGAAAAACATTTTTGATCTGGCTTGGAAGGAAGCTAAAAGACTTAACAAGAGTCTTGTTAAAAAATAATAACCATTGACCCTAGCTGGCGAAAATTATAAGGAGTATCATCCGCTTCGGGCTGGTTAAAAAGTTCAATGATGTTTTCTTTTACACGAAATCTCCATGGTTGGCAGTTGTCGCCAGATGGCGCACGTATTGCCGATTCCAGAATCTGTTTTAAATCTTCTTCTGGCATGTCTAGTAGTATAGCAAAATACAAAAATAAAATTAAGCCCCCCTTAGTTCTTAATGGGAATCACCTCACACTGTTTGGTATTTAACCCGCAGCTAAACTGATCGCATCTAGAACTTCCACAAGATCATTCAGTAGAAATAGTTATATCGACCGTTTCTTCATGTGTAGATTCGGTTTTAGTTTGGAAAAGCAAATGCCTGTCACAGATAAAATCAGTAAATGTTTTTTTGTCCATTTGGTTGTGACAAGCTTTTTTTATTCTGTCTATAAAAAATAGCAGCGAATCTTTTATGGACCGACTGTCCATTGTTGTCTTGCCGTATGATAAATTTTTAAAAATATCTTCATACATAGTTATTCTGAGAAATATTTTCTATGTAGTTAATCGTTTTAGCAAATAATTCTTTCTGGGCTTGCCTCCCATTAAAAAGGTGGCTTGTATTTTTTATAATGTACAGTCTGGAATTAGCTTTATTTTTGCTGGCAGAGAAGTACTTTTTAGCGTCTTTGCCGCCGCTGTTTTCTGCAGCAATGATACAAGCTCTCTTGTCTAGTGATCGAAAAACATCGATTGACTTTACACTAGCAAGCTCTCTATACAATGTCTTATTTATGGCAAATTCTGCGTGTTTGGCACGGTAGAGTTTTCTTTGGGGATTAAAAGTAAAGATTTTATCCGCATCCTTCTTTTTCCAAGGCAGAAGACTTTGATCCCACAATATAAGATCAATGTTTTTCCCATATTTTTTATACTTAGATAGAAATAGTATAGAAATAATCGCACCCAAGCTGTGACCAACAAGGGCTATCTGGGAGTACTTTTGACCAAAACGATCGATGACATTTTTTAACTCTGCCACATAGATAGACATTGACATATCTTCTATTTGCGGCGCATCTTTTCTCTGCTGTTTATCCTCATTATCATTACAAAAGTTGAACCGGAGCGTATTAAAGCCATTTTTAAAAAACACATTTGAAGCATTTTTTAGTAATGGAAACTCCCTGCTACCAGAAAAACCGCTCAGAAATATGGCGAGCTTATTTGCTTTCTTATTGTCCAAAAAGTCCCCGTAAATAAATTTACTTTTTAGTTTCTTTGATCTGATTTTTATTTGCATATTTTAAATAATACTCCCACTATGGATAACCACGAATGGGAGTATTTAAGGATGAGGGGGCAGAACGATATTACAGATCAAACTCGCCGTTCTTTATCCCCTTGACGAAAGCTTGCCACTCATAGCGACTAAAGGTTACCATTACTTTGGTCCTGTCTTCAGTGTTTCTTATTTGAATTGCATCGTTGCCGATTTTGACAGAAACACATGTTCTGATGTTAGTGATAAATGTGCCGGAAGCTGTCGCGAAGCCATCCTTATCAACTTTCTGTCCTCGTTCGTTCTCTTTGAAAGAACATCCGTTTCCGAAGAACCCCTTCATCTGCATTCACCTCATTTCCTTTAAGATAAGTGTTTGTGAAAGAATAAACAGCTAGTCTATTTATACCACCTTGCCGAAAAATTGCAAGGATTGTTCAAAATCATCCTTAGCCGACAAATGAACTTTTTCCCTGATATCCAAAATTTTCTGCCTGTCCCGTAGGGAGCTGTGCTCTCCTTCGGGGCTCGGCTTCCAGGCTAATCATACGCATATTCACTGCTAGAAATGGGGAGAAATAGAAGAATGGCTCACAACCCGAACACTTTTTTGAAATCGGCGGCAATTTGGGCGCGCTTGGCAGTTTGATCGGGGGAATTGTAGTCAGGGATTAACAAACTATCCAGATTAACCAAAGAGCGATTAGCTTCCAACGGCTGACCATTTAGAATTTTGCGAATGCAATAAGCCACAGCGGCACCGTTAATGAGAGCCGCTCCTCCGAGCTGGGGCCAGGAGACAATCGTCTTGCCCATCTCAAGCAGAGATTGCTGCATTCGTTCCGTCACATTTTCCGGGCCGACATGTTTGGTGATCATTTTGCCGATGCCAAATTTATCCAGAGTAGACAACATTTCATACGAGACATCGCCCATCCGGCCGTGAAAAAACGGCGTATTGGCGTCCAAGTCATAACGTTCAATGTCTACCACCGCATTATCGCCATTATCGGCGGCCATTACCACGGCAATGCGGTGCTTCTTGGCTTGCTCGCGAATCAGATACTTAACTGCCAGATTATCCAGTTCGTCAATCACAATGTCTAGCCCCTCAAAGAATTTCTCAATCGTAGCTTTATTGAGACCATCGGTAAAAAGTTCAACCGTAGCATAAGGGTTGATTTCATAAATGCGCCGAGCCGCCATTTCTACCTTGAGAACACCGAGATTGTCCACTCCCATCAGAATCCGATTGGTATTAGACAGAGCTAAACGATCCATATCGGCCAGTTTTAGATGTTTGGCCCCGCCTTGCAGAGCGAGCGCGAGGGCAACACTGGAACCGACAGAAAGTCCCCCAATACCAACGGTGGCATTATAAAATTTTTCCTGCTCCTCTTCGTTGATCAAATTTCGATTGCGGGCCGTACGGACGCGACAGAAATCTTCTTCCGGCAAAATGTGAACGAGGGTAGAACTCCATGGATAATAGACCCATTTCCCCTGCTGCCAGAGGGGTGTTTTGGCTTCAAGTTCGGCCAGATATTGTTTAAAAATGTTTTTAAAATCTGGCGTATAGACTTTAGTTGGATTCTGAATCTGGAATAATTCTTGTAATTCTTCCTCATAATCATCCGAGACTCGACGAATAGCTCCACTCTTCGCCAAAGCTTTTAATTTTACTTGCTCGGCTTCAATTCCTAAATCAAAAAATACCGGAGTGAACTCTATGGCCGTTGGAATGGGGCCGATCAGCGTTTCAATAGACATACCCAGACGATTAAAAAACTAATAAAATAGACCTAACTTTTATACCCCCACCCATTTTTGTTTCACCCCGGCGCGGAAATATTCCGGATTGTTATGGGGCCAGAAAACTAAGTGCGGAGTCACTTTTTCAGGAATTAAGTTATGGTTGTTTCGATATTCGGCGTTATACTTCAACAAGTTCCCGACAATAGCATCACTTACCTGTTTCATAAGTTGCGGACCTTGGTTGGTGCCTACTCGTAACTCAACATTAATTTCCAGATACTGATCCAGTTTTTTATCGTGAGGAACAGACATCGTAAATTTACCAGTCAAGTATTTTTGAAGCGATTTAGAAAGGAGGGCGTCTCTAATAGTGGCCGGTTCAATGGTGGCGCCGTAAAGTTTAACGGAAAAATCTACTCGTTCGTAGATATAGACAAAAGGTAACTGGTAATTGTAATCTGCCAAACCGGCTTTGGCGAGCAATTCTGACAAGGACAGTCCTTCGGCCGTGAATTTTTGATTTACCGTGTCCCAATCATAAACGCCTCCACAATCGCCGATCGCATAGCGAATAAGCGGGAGAGAATTATTGCCAGTCAGAAGCAGTTCGCCATGTTCTTTTTCAAAAGAAATAAAATCAGGAATGTATTGGGCCAGAGTTGGGAGCTTGGTATTGGACTCGGGAAAAAGCGATTGATACAGCTTTTTATTCTTCAGAGCTTCTCGGCGAATAAAAATCGATAAGGGAGTTTCAAAAGCCATTGTGCCGATATCGGCGCTGCCATAAATATTCATAGTGTCCAACAGAGGGTTATGAATGTGCACCAATTTCGTCACATAGTCCCTGAACTTTTCGGTAAAAGGTTCGGCGGCGAACAGTAGCCGCAAATTCATCTTATTAATATGAATATTGCGAGTTAGGAATTCATCAATGACATCTTTGAGAAAAGGCGGGTAGCCGATTAGAATAATTTGTTTATATTTGGGAGCCAGTAGGCTCAGAATTTTAAAAATCTCTTCCTTATTAATCCCGGGGGTCACTACCGACACGGGGTATCCTCTTTCTTGCAGGTGTTTAAAAGCTTGATAAGTAATCAGGCCGCCGATCCACACACCCATTCCAAAGCAGTCAATAACCAAGATCGACTCTTTATTTTTATAAGAGCTATTGGTGAGAAACAACTCATGAATCACAGACGACTGCCAATCCAAATCAAGCGATCGATGAAAATAAAAAGGGGCACCGGTGGAACCGGAGGTAGCAGTATAAACCAGTGGCTTGAGCAGATTGCCATCCCAAGAGATATCTTGGAGATCGTGCCGACGTAAATAGTTCTTTTTATCCATCGGCGGAATTTTTTTGAAATCCGCTATGGTTTTGATTTTACTCGGATCAATCCCCTGCTTTTTAAGAAATTTTTGATAAGCCGGGACTCGTTTAGCGGCTTGATGAAAAAGAGCGAGCATTTGCTTCTGCTCCTCCATTGTCCAAAACTTACTATCCTTATTTTTTATATTATCTAAGATTCTTCTCGCCGCGGTCGGATCATTACTCATAGTCTTTCAATGTCAGTCTAGTGATTACTGTTAAAATATAGCGTGAACTGTCACGGAATAGCCTCAGGTGAAATTATACCATAAAAACAAAATAATACAATGGGACTGTTGACAACTGCTTTTTTACGGCCCAGGCCCCCACTCTTTAAATGTAACATACCTTGAATTACAAAACTAGTTGAGACAGAGACTTTTTAGGGGGTTTTGAGGCTGACGAGCCCCTGCCTGCCGGCAGGCAGG
>ERZ1292623.1544-Hain-H51-01um-R1-1544-length-22018-cov-8_pt2 | contig 17446 bp, 14 predicted proteins | sample MGYA00564398_ERZ1292623 | MGnify/ENA primary metagenome ERZ1292623 (study PRJEB36523, sample SAMEA6512633) | groundwater metagenome | collected 2019-01-07 | study: AquaDiva: Metagenomics assemblies of 32 groundwater samples | reverse complement strand
AAAAAGATAGATGAAAAGCAAAAATCAGTAGAAACAATGAAGGGACAGTTTGTTCAGAGAAAGTCACTAAGCTTATTGCAGAATGAAGTAATATCAAAAGGCACAATGTATTTTAAAAGACCGCAGAGGATGGTATGGGAATATAAAGAGCCAGAAAAAAATACAATGATTGTAAATGGCAATATCGTCTGGTTTTATCTGCCTGATTTAAAGGAGGCAACAAAATTTGACTTGTCGCAAAAGGCAGAGATAAAAAGCATCTTTGAAAAGATGGCTATAGGCATGGGACAGAGCGCAGAGGAGATGAAAAAAAGTTATGATGTCTCGCTTTTAAAAAAGATAAGGAAATCTGACCTGTCTGCCGAACAGGCAGGTAGAAACATTATCGTCCTGCAGCTTATTCCAAAGGATGCTGCTATCTCTAATTTCTTTAAAAAGATACATCTATGGTTTGAAGAGGACGGCGCGCTTTATAAGACAGAGCTTTTTGAAAGGAATAATGACATGACAATTATTGAATTTAAAAATATGAAGTTTAATGCCTCTATTTCTGATTCAGTCTTTGATTTCAAGCCGCCAAAGGGTGTGAAGGTCGCTAATCCGTTGCAATAATTATGAATAGACTTCTTCAATACATAGCAATCTTTTTTTCATACAGCCTTACAATAGTTATTGTTCTAATATTTTCTTATTGGTGGTATCTTCAGGAGTTCTCGCCGTCCAAGGGAATAGGCCACTGGATTGGATACGTTGGCGGCGGAATGATGGTTTTTACCCAGCTTTATACCATAAGAAGAAGAATAAAATCTTTGCAAGGCGTTGGCGCAAGAAAGTTATGGCTTGATCTTCATATCTTTTTGGGACTTTTTGGCCCTATATTGATCACCTATCACACTACATATAAGCTTGGCGGCATAGTTGCTGTCAGCTTCTGGAGCATGGTGGTTGTTATGGTCAGCGGGATAATCGGAAGATATATATATGTCCAGATACCTGTGGGAATATCAAATTACGAGGAAGATCTCAAGAGGCTGAAGGATGAAAGTGAAGCGCTTTCAAAGAGGATTGACAAATTTTTTCATAATGGCATGTTAATACATTCTATTGCAGAAGAGTTAAGCGGCATGAAAAAGGTGGCAGTCCACAGCGGCCTTAAATCACTCATATATCTGGTTGCAGGGGATTTTTTAAGGCCATTCCGCTTCTTTAATATGCGTATGAAGCTCCTTTTTAAGTTCAGGATACCCTTTAAGCCGCGAAGGGAGGTCTATAAACTAATAAAGGAGCAGGCAATGACTATCCGCAAGATTGTTTTGCTTCAGGTTGCCCAGCAGCTTCTTGATTACTGGATAGTGTTCCACAGGATATTTGCATGGATTATGTTTAATATAATGATACTCCATATAATCGTTGCCCTGCTCTTTAAGGCTGATTAAATGTCATGCGGCCTGACAAAAGCTTCTGATACCCAGCCTGATTTAGCTTCTCCTTTTTCATCTATAACTGTTACATAATACCATATCTGTCTGTCTGTGATTTTTACCTGTGTGCCGTTCTTAACCATTCCAATTATTATAGGCTCTCCGCTAACATTACTTGGCCTGTCAAAAAGTTCAATGGTCTGTCTTACCAAGTCGCCTCTTTTATCCCTTCCGGAAATATACACCTTTGAATCTATCTGATAAACGCCAGTTGCTTGCTGCTGTTGTGTTGCCATAGGAAGGAGATAGTACCATACAGCAAGAAGGATGCCGATTGCCCAGATAATAAGAGAGGTAATCAAATAGATCTTCCAGCTTGTCTTCTTCTGGCCTGAAATCTCGCCGCTAATCTTTGCCCTAAAAAGCTTTTCTTCTTTAATCCTTTTTTTTTCTTCTTCTGTCAGCGCCATAATTCCTCCTGTTTATAAATTTTGACAATTATTTTTAATACTATCAGGAGTCTTCTAATATTTGTAAAATCCCTCCTAACCTCCCTTTTCCAAAGGGAGGAATAATACCCCTCTTTAGCAAAGAGGGGCAAGGGGAGATTTTTAAATCCATGTCAATTCAATCATGTGAGACCCTAAATAAGTCTATACTAAAACAAAATACTTGACAAGGTTAATTTAGAGGATTAACCTTTATATTAGTTTTAAACACTGCTGACAGGCATCTTGCCTGTTCTATATGAGGAGGGTAGGGTAATGAAAAGGTATATTTTATTCTTTATTGTAAGTGTTTTTATTATTGGCAGCGCTGCTGATGTCTTTTCAAAGGCAGTAGTTGGCGGCGTTATTTACAAAAGAAACGGCGCTGTGATCAAGACAAAGAAATTCACAAAAACATTAGAGCCGAATGAGGCTATCAGCGGCGACTATAAGGAGAATAATATAAAGATTAAGATATCTGATATAAAAGAGGTGCAATTGCTGACATCTGATGTTGCATATACATTTGACCACTCAAAATTAGTTAAGAAGAGTGGTGACTTAGTAATTATAAAAAGGGATGGCAAGCAGTATACGCTTAAGAATGCCTATTTCTCAACAAGTCATTTTGGCTATGAGTTTTTTGATGAGATAAATAACAGGGTATCAGAAAATATGGTTGCCTTTTCTGAGGTCTCAAGAATCGTATTCGGCGCTGATATTGGAACAGCAAAGAAGTGCCCAAAGGACGGCCGAATATTTCCAACAGATTATGTATACTGTCCGTACGATAGAACTGAACTGATTACTGTTAAGCCTGAATAAGCAATAAATGAATGAAATATAATACATAATTGAATATAGATATGTCTGTTCTTTAAGACAGTTGTCATATTACAGTACCAATTCCATTATTACAGATGAAGGTTTGAATTGACAAAATACAGTTTATAAATCAGCTACTTAAAAAGAATACATTGATAGCAGTATCTGGAAGAGAGGATGTTGGCATAGAACTTGCTTATTTAAATACTTAATTGGAAGGAAGGTGCAGAGATTTTTATGATGTGAGGGGCTAACTTTTATGAAAGGGGTGTGGGTTAAATGAGTAATCTTGGATTGTTAAAGAAGGTTGCTATATTTAAGGACTTGACTGATGAGGAATTAAAGACAATAGATGGGATGCTTGTTGAACGTTATTATAAAAAGGGCTGCCTGATATTAAAGCAGGGGGATGCTGCTGATGCAATGTTCATGGTTAAGGAAGGCAATCTAAGGATTACAAAATTGACCATGGACGGAAAGGAAAAGATTGCAGGCTTATTAAAAGAAAGCGATTTCTTTGGCGAGATATGCATATTGATTGGCAAGGAGAGATGCATAAATGCAAGGGCGATTACAGACTGCAGGCTCGCTGCCTTATCAAGGAGTGATACAATAAGTATTTTAGAGAAAATGCCAAAGGTTGCTTTAAACTTTATTAACACATTATGTTCAAGGCTTGTAGAGGCAGAACATCACATGGACGGGCTTCTTTTTAAAAGCATTGAAGAAAGGATTACTGACCAGCTTTACGAACTCTCAAAAGGACATGGTGTTTATTTAAAAGACGGTGTTTTTGTTAATATTAAACTTACTCATCAATTTCTTGCGGACATGATCGGGATATCAAGGGAGTCTGTAACAAGGGGAATAAAGGAGTTGAAAAGAGAAGGCGTTATTAAGTATATGAAAAACAGGCATTATGTGTTAGATGCCTCCCCCTTCAGAAGTATATAATAGCAGCCCAAGTATAATTTCTCTAAATAATCATATTAAAATTTCAAATTTCCAATTGTGACAGCTATCACTGAGATTATTTTTATAAAGTAGTATTATCTATTACAAACTGCTGAAAGTTTTAAGCGTAGTTTTAGACTCAATCAATAAGGGGGAATAAACCTACTTATAAGTATTGTTTTTAAAAAGCCCCTAATTTAGAGGCAGGGAGACTTATTTTTTCTGACGCCTGAAAAATAGGCATTTTTAACGAGAGCGGCTTATAACCTAAATTAACAAAAATATTAAATGATACTTCGGCATTATAAGGGTTTTAGAAGATTAAGATGGAAAGAAATAATAACCATATTAATATTTTTATGGAGCTTTGGGATTTATTCAGGCAATATCCTTGCACAGGAAAAGGGGCAGGGCATTGGCGGTCTGATAAGTCCCGGGAAATTGTCAAATGCTCACTCTGATATTGAAGGCATTAATAATTGTACGAAGTGCCATCAGCTTGGTGGTGGTGTTCCCGATTCAAAGTGTCTTGACTGCCATAATAAGATTCGGGAAAGGATAGAAAAAGGCAAGGGTCTCCATGCAAATGCAGAGGGAAAATGTTTTAAATGCCACACAGACCATAAAGGAAAGCACTTCAGCATTGTTGAGATAGATAAGGATAAATTTGAGCATGAGAAGACAGGGTACAAACTTGAAGGCAAACATTATGACATCAAAAGCAAATGCAGCAAATGCCACGGGACAAAGGGTTCTTATCTTGGGCTTAATCAGGAGTGTACAAGCTGTCATAAGAACAGACATGCTGACCAGTTTGGAAGCAAGAAGTGCCTTGAGTGCCATGATGTTAAGGCATGGAAGCCGGCAATCTACAACCATTTTGAAAAACCAAAGTTCAAGCTCACAGGCAAACACAAGGATGTTGAATGCGCCAAGTGTCATAGAGACGACAAATTTAAGGGCACAACAACAATTTGCAGCGACTGCCATAAGAACGAACATAAAGACCAGTTCCTCGGCAGAAAGTGCGAGGAGTGTCATAAATCTGAAGGTTGGAAGCCTTCTAAGTATGACCATGAGAAAAATAAGAAGTTCAAACTTACAGGCAAGCACAAGGATATTTTATGCGCAAAGTGCCATAGGAAAGGGCTGTATCAGAATATAGGCGCTGAGTGTATTGACTGCCATAAGAATTTACATAAAGAGCAGTTTGCAGATTTAAAATGCACAGAGTGCCATAAGACAAAGGAGTGGAAGCCGTCAACATACAAACATGAAAAGAATCTTAATTTTAAGCTTACAGGCAAGCACAAGGATGTTAAATGTGCATTGTGCCATGAAAAGGGCAAGTTCAGAGACCGTGAGAGGGCATGCACATCATGCCATAAGGATGAACACAAAAAACAGTTTGCTGAAAAAAAGTGCGATGAGTGTCATAAAACAGAGGGCTGGAAGCCCTCAACATACAAGCATGAAGATAACCAGAAATTCAAGCTTACTGGAAAACATAAAGATGTTCTGTGCAGCAAGTGTCATGAGAAGAAGGTATTCAGAGATTTAGAGAGGACATGCGCATCATGTCATAAGGATAAGCACGAAGGCCAGTTTAAGAAGAGGATATGCGAAGATTGCCATAAAACAGAAGGGTGGAGCCCTTCAACTTATGACCACAGTAAAAACATGAGGTTTAAATTGAGTGATAAGCATAAGGATATAAAGTGCAGTATATGCCATAGTGACGGCAAGTTTGCAGGGCTTGATACCTCCTGCGGTGCATGCCATAAGCCGAATCACAAGGTAGAGAGGCCAAAGGAGTGCGAGAGGTGTCATACTGTAAAGACATGGAAGCTTGACCCAACTATACATGCTAAGAGAGGATTTCCATTGATAGGAGGACACGCAAAGCTTGGATGCAGCGACTGCCATAAGGATGCTGCATATAAACAGCCTGCAGTAAGCTGCGCAACATGCCACAAGGATATACATTATAATCAATTCGGTATGTTCTGCAAGGACTGCCATTCGCCGGTTAAATGGAAGCCGTCTACCTTTACACATGCAAAGGCAGGGTATTTTGGACTTGGCGGCGTTCACAGATTAATTGCTGACTGTTCAAAGTGCCACAGCAGCGGTCAGTATAAGAATCTTTCTTTAGAATGCTATAACTGCCATAAGAAGAATTATGAAGGCACAACCATGCCGCCGCATAAGGAATACAGCAGTATTTTTACAACCGAATGCAATAAGTGCCATAAGGATACGGATACGAGTTTCCGCGGCATAAGGTTTGACCACAGCTTTTGGCCATTGGAGGGAAGGCACAGCACTGCGCCATGCAGCCAGTGTCATGGAAGATAGGGGAATATTTATTAGTAGACATTGTTAGTAATTCATGAGGAGGGTAGTTTTATGTCAACAAATAATTTAATCAAAAATGCCATTTTAATGCTCGTAATAACCATTATCTTGACATTAACCTATTCTACTGCCAACAGTATTTTTGTTAAACCGCAAAGCACCGACTGCTATAACTGCCACAGGAAACATTATGAGGGGACGACAACCCCGAATCATACCGCCAATAATTTCCCGACAAAATGCGACACCTGCCACAGGGCAGCAGCAGGCGCATGGAGGCCTGCCTCATCCTTTAATCATGCAGGAATAACGAGCGGATGCTACGACTGCCATAAGGCAAGATATGATTCAACAACAAATCCGAATCATGCTGCCTCTAATTTTCCGACTACATGTGAGCAGTGCCATAGGACAAACTCATGGCGGCCTGCTACATTTTCACATACAAAATTTCCGCTTGTAGGCATTCACGCTACATTGCAGTGCAGCAGTTGTCATAAGGGCGGGCAATATACAGGATTATCAGGGGAGTGCTATTCCTGCCATAAGGCAAAATACGACTCAACAACAAATCCGAATCATGCTGCTGCAGGCTATCCAACAGACTGCACCCAGTGCCACAGCGCATCTGCATCAACATGGAAGGGTGCAAAATTCAGCCATACAAAATTTCCATTAACAGGAAAACATATAGGTGTTGAATGTTCAAAATGCCATCTGAATAATCAATATACAGGCACATCAAAAGAGTGCAGCTCCTGCCATAAGGCAAGATATGACGCTACAACAAGTCCAAGGCATTCTACTATTGGGCTTGGCTCTGACTGCGAGCAGTGCCATAATACCTCAAACTGGAAGCCGTCTAAATGGAGCCACTCAAATCCGCCTGCGAGCTGGACATTAACAGGCTCGCATACAACATTGACATGTACAATCTGCCATACAAACTCACAGCAGCTTTCAAGCAGAGAGTGCTATTCATGTCATAAGGCAAGATATGACTCTACAATAAATCCGAACCATGCTTCATCAGGATTTCCGACAACCTGCGAGCAGTGTCATAATTCAACGGCTTGGAGGCCCGCGACATTTTCACATACAAAATACCCATTAACAGGAAGACATTTAGGCGTTGAATGTTCAAGATGCCATTTAAATAATCAGTATATAGGTACGCCAAATGACTGTTATTCCTGCCATTGGACAAGGAATCAGAAAGACCCATGGAAATTACGGCTCGGTCAGACTTGCCAGCAGTGCCATAATACATCAGGCTGGAAGCCTGCAAACTGGAGCCACTCAAGCCCGCCAGCAAGCTATGCTTTGACAGGCAAACATGCAGTAACAGTTTGCACAACATGTCATACAAACTACAAGACAATTACATCAAAAGAGTGCTACTCATGCCACAAGGCAAAGTATGACGCCTCAGTAAATCCAAAACACTCTACAATAGGATTCGGCACCACCTGCGAGCAGTGTCATAACACAACAGTTTGGAAACCATCAACCTGGAGCCACTCCAGTCCGCCGGCAAGCTGGCCGTTGACAGGATTCCATACAACACTAACCTGTACAAACTGTCATCCAAACTCGCAGCAGCTTGCAAGCAGGGACTGCTACTCCTGCCATAAGGCTAAATATGATGCGTCTACAAATCCAAAACACAGCGCTGCAAAAATAGGAACTGTGTGTGAGAACTGCCATAATACATCTGCATGGACGCCGGGAAAATTCAACCATGCAACAGACGCCAAAGGCGCTATATCCTCCAAGATGGCAAGCGCGAAGTGCAATAACTGTCATCCAAATAATAGTAACTATACGATCAGTGCTACAAAATGCTTAGGCTGCCATAAGAAGGAGCACAAAAATGACCCTTGCGCCCAGTGCCACTATACAGTAAAGCCTTGGGATAAGACAAGATAGATTCTAAAAGTGTAGGGCTTATAGTAGGGGCTTAAAATTTTAAGCCCCTACCAGATTCAATAGGGAAAAGGATGGGATGTGCAGGAAAGGTTTGTATCTACAATATTGTGGTATGTATTTATAATTTTTGCAGTAACATTGTTTTTTACCCTGTTTATTCAAACATCTGCCTATCCATTTGAGCCGGGTGAACAGCTCCTTTTTAAAAGGGTAGCAGTTGTTGATTTTGAGGGTAAAGATAAAAAATATAGCGAGATGACAAGCGATCTTATGAGGGAGATTCTCCAAAAGGGGTACCCACATAAGATCTTGTCAAAGGCAGCAATATCAGAAGGACTGTTAAAGGCTGATATAAAGATTAAATACCCACTTTCAGCAAATGATGCAATAAAGATTGGAAAGGCATTAAATGCTGATGCAATTGTAACAGGTTCAATAATTATGACGGATAGATTATCAATAACAACTCAGATTTACGACACAAAAGAGGGGCAGTTGTTTGCAATGGAAAGTTTTCAGGAGAAGGGTGAGGCAGAGACCCAAATAAAAAGAGGGATTCAGGAGCTTGCCTATAAATTAATAAACAGGATTCCATATAAAGGAATAATTGCCGGGATAGAGGGAAAAAATTATGCAATTGATGCTGGCAAAAACCAGGGCATTATTAATGGAACAGTAATTTCTGTTTATGAGATTGTGGGCATTAAAAGGCATCCATTTCTTAATGATGTGATTTCAGTTGATAAGGCAGAGATCGGAACTTTGATTGTTACTGATGTAAGTGAAAACTCATCCATAGCAAAGATAAGGAGCTTAAAAACTGGAAGAGAGATAAGGGTGAATAATAAGGTTGATTATAAGCCGACAAAAGAGATTATTTCAAGGCCTGCTGAGGCTGTAGTAAAGAAGACTGTAATACCATCGACTCCCTTATCAAATGAGGCTAACAAATACACTATTGATGAAATACTGACGTTTAACAAGATTCTGCCCTTTGGTTTTATTGATAAGACAGGCAAGAAATATGGCAGGGCTGTAGAGAGCGCAGTTAGATATGTGTTTGAGGCAGTATACCCTTTTAAGACAATAACTGTTTCAGAGGCATTGATTAAAAAGGAGCTTGATGGAAAGAAGCTGACAATAACACATCCCATGCCGCAGAATGTTGGCGCATTAATCGGCAAGACAGGCAATGCAGATGTTATTGTAACCGGAAGCATTGAGATGGTTAATAATAATACGAGAATATTCATCCAGATGGTCAGTGGAAAGACAGGGGAGCCGTTATTCTATGAAGAAGAGGTAATCATTGGCCAAGCAACTGCAGCAATAGTCAGGGATGTGGCAAGAAAGGTTGCTAACAGGCTGATAAATAAAATGCCTTATAAGAGCGCTATTACAAACAAGAAAGATGATTTTGTTTATATTGATGCAGGCAAAAAGCATGGCCTTCAAAACGGGGCTATACTGCCTATATTTAAAATAGTGGGCATAAAGCGCGACCCTGTTACAAATGAAGTGGTATCAGTTGATAAAAGAATGATGGGTGAGATTATTGTGATAGATGCAAAAGACTACACATCTACTGCCAAGATGTATTCCGTTATCCTTGGCGAGAAGATAGATATTGGCAGCAAGGTTATGTTTGAGCCTGCGAAGGATATTACAGTTACGCTACTGCCGCAGATGGAAGAGGTAAAGGCAGAAGAAAAGGCTGCTGCTGCGCCGCAATCGCCAACAAAACAGAGAATATACGGAGACCTGTCTACTTCATATAACTATATGAAGACATCATATCAGGACAGCTCTATGCCTTATTATGTTTATAGCGCGCTTACAACAAGACTGAATCTCAATATGATGAATCTCTTTGATTCCAACCTGAGCATATTCTTTGATGGAAATGAAAGGGAGGATTTGGGTTCAACTTCTTTAACACAACAGAGCCAGTATTCTATAACAACATTGTATCTGCTTTATCAGAATCTCTTTGGCAGGCTTGATACATTTATTGGCAGGCACAGCGTTTCAGAGGGCGCTGTTTATATTGACGGAGGCCAGTTAAGATACAATTTTACTCCCAAGTTTAGAATCGGCGGATTCGGCGGCATCAGGTCAGATACAAACAGTTACGAGGTAGGGCGTAATAAGACCGATTATGAAATCTACGGCGTATACGGCGGTTATGACGGTGATATATTAGGCACATCGCTCTCATATGTTAATATGTTTAATAAAGGTAACTTTGACAGGGGATATGCAAACCTGCAGACCTATTTAAGGCCAACACCCTATCTGAGATTTAATATGTATCTTACAGAAGAGTTGAATTTTATATATAGCGATGAACAGATGTTTGATACCACTAATCTTTATGTAAGCGGCACATATAATCCAATACCTGACATTACACTTTCAGCTGTATATTCCATGTTTGAGCCGTTTAAGACCTTTTCTGATAAAGCTCTTTCATATACGGAATATCACGAACATAGATACGAAGGGAGGGCAAGCTACAGGTTTCTTAAGCATTACAATATTGATGCAAGCGCTTCTTATCAGCACAGGGAAGAGACGCCGCAGTACAGTAATATGTACTCCATTGGAGCAGGTGATACAAATTTTTTGAATACTGAAATTCAATGGAATTTCAGGTATAGTCTGAATCTTTATAATATGCAGCCTGAATCAAACCTTGCAATGCACTATAACACACATTCTGAGGTCTATTTTTTCAGCTTGGGAAGAAGCCTATTTAACAGGATCTATCTTGACGGAAGATACACCTATCAGTACATAAAAGAACATCACGAAGAAGCTGGCATGGGGGACAAGGAGACAGCAATGAATATACTCGGATGCACACTTTCTATGAATCTTCCATACAATTTTTATGGAATAATGACTTATGAACATACAAATACAAAATCCAATATTCAGGGAAGCTCAGATGCAGATAATATTTATGCGCAGGTTGGGTATAGATTTTAATATGCGGTGGAGACATCATACTAAGTGAATTATATGAGAAAACTTTATGTGGTTTTGTTTCTTTTTAGTCTGATAATTTTTATTGGCTGTGCAGCAGTTCAGGATGGCGGCAGGGCTGCCGGTAAAAAGGCTCCTTATATCGTTTTTACGGTTCCTGCAAACGGCCAGACAAAGGTTCAGCGCTCAGGAAACTTTTATGTAGAGATATATTTCAGCGCAGAGATGGATCCGACAACAAAGGATTTCTTTATGATGACAGCAAGAGGCAGGAGGGTGGAGGGCAGGTTTTTCTGGCTGAATGGCCATACATTGCAGTTCAGGCCTGATGTTTTATTAGAGCCAAATACCAGCTACGAATGCCGGATAACAGACGGATATTCAATATATAAGGAGAGGCTAAGGGATATTCCGTTTTTTTGGCTATTTACAACAGGGCCATAAAGCAAAAAAAAGTGAATAGTCGTTAGTGAATAGTATTTAGAAAAAAGTAAAAGGAGGTAATAGGAAGATGGGAACTAAATTCAAAATTAATTTAGATGATTGCACAGGCTGCGGGGCATGTGAAGATGCATGTCCACAGGTTTTTAAGGTGGTGGATGAAAAGTCCTTTGTCAATAACAGTGCAGTTGACAAGAATCTTGCCGCAGCTATGGAGGCAAAGAATTCATGCCCTGATAAGGCGATTGTTAACGTGTAGATAGAGTCATGTTATCTTAATAACTTACTATTATGTCATTCCTACGGAAGCAGGAATTTAGGGGAAAAGAGCAGAATTCCCACCAACGTTGGAATGATAAAAAGAAGGTGATTTATATGATTAGAACCTTAGATGCAAGTGACTTTATAGAGCCAAAAAAGAAGAGGTTGTCTTACCCTGATTCATTATCTTCTTTAACAAATCTCAGCAAAAGCGAGGCGTCGCGTCGCCCCTACAATCCAGAGGCAAAGCAGTGCCGTGAACTCTTTGGAATCAAGGGGCAGCTTTGCCAAAAGGATAAGGGAATGATTGTTTATCGTGAGGGAGAAGATGGCAATAGTTTTTATCTTCTGCAAAAAGGCAGTGTCACATTGAATATTAATGAGGGGATGATTGTTGAGAGCGTAAAGCCATTTGAGTTTTTTGGCGTTGAATCTGTCTTTTCAAAAAAATGGCTGACAACAGCAATTGTAAATGATAATGCAGAACTATACGAATTCAAGAATTCAGATTTAATGGGCTCCATTGATTTCAGAAAAGGGAGTGAATTATTGAAGATTGTTGAGCAGGCATATGCAAAGGAAAATCTAAAATTATTGCTATATAAGATTTCCCCTTTTAGCGGCATCAATGAAAATGAGTTTAAAGATATAAGTAAAAACATAGCAATAATGCCATTTAAAAAGGGCCAGATTGTAGAATTAAGGCAGGAAGATGATTTATACATAGTTTCAGAAGGAAAGATGATTTCTGCTGCAGATGCCATTGGCACCAATAGCACTGTTTATCAATGCGGCGATATAATCTATAAGCCGCTATTCAAACTTGCTGGAGAGGAGAATGGAGAGTTATTGAAGCTGAATGAAAAGATTGTTCAGAGGCTGGCAGAAATATCCGAGCCTTTTAAAGGCAAAATAGATGCTGAGCTGAAAAAGAGAGAAAAATATGCCAAACCTGCAAGCAATAAACAAAAGGGCTCTGAATCCGTAGCCCATGTTATGCCTGAAAACCCTGTTAGAGAACTGAGCTCTATAACAACCAAAGACAGTGGTATGGAACCATTATCTCTAAAGAATGATTTAAGCTGCCAGGGTGTGGCAACCTTCTCTAAAGGGGTAAAAGAGCAGAAGCCGGCTAATATGGAGAATAGTGTTGAGATAAAAAAAGAGGAGAAGAAGAAGGAGAGATTAAATGCACACGAAGTAAGACTTTTGCTGTCAGCCTCACCTGCCTTTGGCAGCATAGGCCTTGAAGAGAAGTCAAAGATTGCTAAGTATGCTGAATTGGCCTGTTTTGATAAGAATCAGGAAATCATAAAGGCTGGCACATTCGGCGAGGGTAAATTTTATATTATCAAAAAAGGGCAAGTGAAGATTATAAAGGCAAACAGCAGAGGGAATATTATAACAGTAGGCTGGTTAGAGGAAGGTGATTTCATCGGAGAGCACCTGTTGATTTATAATGTTAAGAATAACGAGACCATCATATCGCTAACTAATATTGAACTGCTTGCCCTTGATAAAAAAAGCTTCAAAGACCTTTATGATTATTATCCGAGCTTCAAGATGGCAATAATAAACAGGCTTAAGGAAAGGTCAAAAGGGTTTTCTGAGGTTGAAAACAACCTGAAGGCGTTAAGCATAATGAATTTTATGGTTGAAAACGGCCTTACCTATGCTGCAAACCTCAAGGTATATGCGCTTAATAAATGCATCAATTGTTTTTCCTGCGTTAAGGCGTGCAAGGCGAGGCATGGCACAGCAAGATTCAGAAGGATAGGGCCAAAATACAGCTATGCAAGCATTCCTCAGTCCTGCCGAACCTGTAAGCATCCTACCTGTCTTAGCAAATGCAGGAAGGGCGCTATTATGCGTGAGGATTACGGTGAGATCGCAATTAATTCAAAATGTGTTGGATGCGGTTTGTGCGCCAAGTCCTGCAGCTTTGGGGCTATTGAGGTCATAGAATCAGAGATAGTAAATGGAAAAGCAAAACGAAAGGCTCTTAAGTGTGAGCACTGCAAGGGTTACAGTAATTGCGCCTGTGTATCAGAGTGCCCTACAGGCGCTATAAAGCATGTAGACCCAAAAGCATATTTTAAACATCTTTTGACTCAGCAGGAGGTTAAGTAATATTTGAAAGGAGGGGAGATTATGAGAAAATGGTGGGGCATAATGTCTTTATCAGCGTTTATAATGTTGATGATGCTATTTATCAGCTCCGAATATTCCTTTGCAATGTCATTTGACAAGGCAAAGAAATTAATTGTCAAAGAAGCAATGCAAAAGGGCTTTGAAGAGACGGATATTACAAACGCAGTGGGCATTATGAAAGACCTTGTTCATAAGGGCATCAGTGTTGATGAGGCATACGCAGTTGTGAGCAGAATAGTAAAAAGAAGCAATCATGAAGAGCTTAAGGAAAATGCTGAACGAGTAAGAGAGGCAGCAGTAAACAGCCCGGATTATTGGGCGGCTCAAAATTAAAGAGCAGTTAAATAGAAAAAAGCTTTGTGATTGACTGAAAACTAAAAAATCAGTATAGTTACCTTTCATGAAAGTACTCTTGATATATCCTGTCTCTGATAATGTCTTTAGCAAGGTTGGTTTTATCCTGCCGCCGCTCGGACTCGGTTATATCGCCTCTGTTTTAAGAAATGCAGGCCATAAAGTAAGGATACATGACTTTAATATTCAAACCGATAGCCTCAGCTTTGAGGGCTTTGATATTGTAGGCATCTCTGCGAATACATCAAGGCACAAGAGGGCATTGCAGATTGCAAGAGAGGCGCAAAAGACTAATTTAAAGGTGGTCATGGGCGGCCCCCATGTTACCTTTATGGATGAAGATACCATAATGAATGACAATATAGACTTTGTTGTTCGTAATGAAGGGGAAGATACCTTTTTAGAGCTTATTGATACGATTGAAAACAGGCTGTCTCTTGACGGAGTAAAAGGCATTTCATATAAAGAAAATGGCCGGTTCAGAAGAAACCCTGACAGGCCGGCGATAAGGGACATAGATTCCATACCGCTTCCTGCAAGGGAGCTGATGCAGATGGGCAGATATAATACCATGGAGATGGCTAAGAGGAAGACCACATCAATTATCACAAGCAGAGGCTGTCCGTTAGACTGCTCATTCTGCGCATCATCCTTTAGCAGTATGGGCTGGCGTGCAAGAAGGGCTGATTTCGTTGTTGATGAGATTGAGATATTAAGTAAAGAATATGGCTTTAGCGGCATTGCCTTTTTGGATGACAATTTCACCTTGAAGCCGAGCAGGACAATTGAGATTTCCAAAGAGATTATAAAAAGGGGGCTTGATATAAGATGGTGGTGCTTCTCCAGAGTGGATACAATCGCAAAGAACGAGGAGATGGTGAGATGGATGTCTGAATCAGGATGCAGGCATATCTTTATGGGCATAGAGAGCGTTAATCAGGATATGCTTAATTCGTATAATAAAAAATACAGCGCAGATAAGGCAAAGCAGGCAGTGGAGATGCTCAGGGATTATGAGATAGAGACTATGGCGAGCTTTATATTTGGCGATATCAAAGAGACAAAGGATATGATGCTTGAAACCATCAGGTATGCAAAAAAATTGAACCCGGGCAGCGCACAGTTTACTATACTCACGCCATATCCCGGAACAAGACTATATAATGAAATAAAAGACAGGCTGATTACAGATGACTGGGATAAATATGACTGCATGAATCCTGTGCTGAGGCTGGATTATGTTTCAACCGAAGAGCTAAAAGAGATTTTATTTTATGCATATAAATCTTTTTATATAAGGCCGAGCAGAATCATAACAAGCCTCTTAAGCAGTATTAGGGGAAGGGGCGTAAAAATCGGCAAAATAAAAAGCCTGATATCAGCGCTCAGGGCAACATAGATTAAGGCTGAGCCCTGAAAGGGCTCAGCCTTAAAGCGGGCTATCTTTCAAAGTTCAGCTTCTTCACTACCTTGTGTACTTCAATAGGCTTGTTTGGCGCTGGGAAATAGGTAACCTTGACCTCTACCTCTGCGCTCTTTGTGTCAGCAGGTAGCTCTGTTACAAATGTTTCCTTTGTAGTTTTTCTTGGCGGCAGCGTAAGATCAATAATATCCTTTATCTGCCATGCGCCGAGCCTGTGGTCGCCCTCTGCATCCAAGCCAATCTCCCAGTATTCCTTTTTGCCCATATTTACTACTGTCCCCTTGTCTGTCTTTGCGGTCACTTCCAGGACCACTTTTGCGCTCCATAGTCAGCCGTCCGGGATCCTGTGCCCAGCCCTGTTGATGAGGCCTATATTTGCAATTGCTGCGGGAACCCACTTGCCGGGATGCAGCTTTGTTCCAACAATCTGCGCATCAAGGCCAATGCCTTCCTGCACTATATCCAGTTGGTATGCGCCCGGGAATGTATGGCCCCTGTTGTTCTTTTTCATGTGGCAGTCCTGACATGTCTCTGTTCCGCCGTTAGCCTTGTACGCATTTTGATAGCTCTCATAGAGTGTATTGCAGATTACAACATCACCGTCAGGCGGGGTGTATGCGCCATGGCACTGGCCGCAGAAGAGAGGCCTTTCCATAGCAGGGGACATCTCTGTTTTATGCGCAGGCGATTTTTTACCGGCAGGGCTGTAGTAAACATCCTTTTGCGCTTCTCCCCTCAGGTTCTTTTCTACTATTGCCTTTGTATTATGGCAGGCTACACAATTGACATTAAGCTTAGCAAGCTCCTTTTTTGCAGCCTCCTTTTTTGCCTCATCCTTTTCATCAACAGCAGAAACAATAAGGTCGCTAATCTGTTTTATAAGAGATTCTGATGCGTCCTTAAGCTGAGGCGCATGACAGTTCATGCAGCGCATCAAGTGTTCTCTGTTTACAGGCTTTTTCCATTCCTTTCCAAGGCCGTTAACAATAAATGCCCTTAATCCCGGAAGGGAATGGACAATGGACTGTGAATGATAGGATGACTTCCACTCATCATAAATCTTTGAGTGGCACTGCTTGCATGTTTCATCGCTGTAGGCCTTTGCAAGGTCATTGATGCTCTTATACTCTGCGTATGCTATTAGCGGTAGAAAGACTATTATGCCAATTAAAAGAATTTTCAGCGGTTTCATTAGATATCCTCCCTTCTGTTATAGGTTGGATTTCATACTGCACTTGTTAAATCGTTCTTTGTGAGAGCATCACCTCCTTTTTTTCTTGGAGGAAAGATATGCGGGTCGCATCCTGAAGCAGCCTGATCCCCTCCAGATGCTTCACCCCCGACCCTTTTAAAAGGAAAGTTAAAATTGAATATATCTGCGGCTTAAATCTTGTAGGTAATTATACTGTTAAAATATCACAAAAATGCAGAGGAGTCAATAATTATAATTGTGCTTGACGATAAGCATAGAATACAATATTATGTGAACCAAAGGAGGACCTAATGAAGGGCATCATTCTCGCCGGCGGCCTTGGGACAAGGCTTTTTCCATTGACAAAGGTTACAAACAAGCACCTTCTTCCAGTATACAACAAGCCGATGATATATTATCCAATTGAGACTTTAATCAATGCAGGCATAAGGGATATACTGATTGTAACAGGCGGAAATAATGCAGGTGATTTTTTGAAACTGATCGGCAATGGAAAGGAGTTTGGCCTTCAGCATGTAAACTACACATATCAGGAAGGGGAGGGCGGCATTGCACAGGCGCTCGGCCTTGCAGAGTTTTTTGCAGACAATGACAAGATTGTAGTTGTGTTAGGAGATAATATTATAGAAAAGAACATAAA
>ERZ1292623.2274-Hain-H51-01um-R1-2274-length-17456-cov-8_pt1 | contig 17456 bp, 23 predicted proteins | sample MGYA00564398_ERZ1292623 | MGnify/ENA primary metagenome ERZ1292623 (study PRJEB36523, sample SAMEA6512633) | groundwater metagenome | collected 2019-01-07 | study: AquaDiva: Metagenomics assemblies of 32 groundwater samples | reverse complement strand
TAAATGGAAACACAACTTATATAGATACTCACACTTTAAATGTTACTAATTTAACTCAGTTAATTCCTGAAATATGGTATTTTGCTGGAAACTCTAGTATAAATCCTTTTTACAGTCCTGTTTTAATAGGTAATTTTACTGTTACTACTTTCCAAACTATTGCTGTAACAACAACTACAACTTCTTCAACATCATCATCAACATTACCTCATGCTAATTTAACATTATATTTAAGAAATTCAACAGGAGTAGAATTATACAAGAACATAACTGCTTTGACTAATGAATCTATTAACATAACATCTGTATTTCCATATCCAGCAGATGTTAACATGACTTTATTTGTAATGGATTATCAAGGTATTAATCAATCTAGAAACATATCTAAATCATTCCTACAGAACTTCACTACATTCTGGACTCCTGGAGATTATTTAATTAATATAACTTGGGAAGGTAATTTAACATTACAGCCTAATTCAACTGCTTTCTATGTAACTGTGCTAGCTACTACTACGACTACTTCTACTAGTTCATCAAGTTCATCATTACCAAAAGCTAATTTAACATTATATTTAAGAAATTCAACAGCACAAGCTTCATTTACAGGATTATATACTAATATAACAGCAGAAACTAATCAGTCTGTAAATATTACTAGTAAAGAACCTTATCCTGCTGATGTAAATATGACATTATATGTAATGGATTATGCAGGAGTAAATCAATCAAGAAATATATCTAAGAGTTTCTTGCAGAACATAACTAATTTCTGGACTGAAGGAAATTATTTGATTAATATAACTTGGGAAGGTAATTTAACATTACAGCCTAATTCAACTGCTTTCTATGTAACTGTGCTAGCTACTACTACGACTACTTCTACTAGTTCATCAAGTTCATCATTACCAAAAGCTAATTTAACATTATATTTAAGGAATGCAACAGCAGAAGTTCTTTACAGGAATATAACAATAGAAACTAATCAATCATTAAACATAACAAGTAAAGATAATTATCCTTATGATGCTAATATGACATTATTTGTCATGAATTATACTGGTGGGATTGTAAATTTTAATTATTCTAAATCCTTCCTACAAAACCTAACTACGTTCTGGACTAATGGAAGCTTCTTAATCAATATTACATGGGAGGGGAATTTAACATTTATACAAAACTCTACTGCTTTTTATGTAGATGTTCTCTCAACTACTACAACCACAAGCTCATCTTCATCTACATCAACAACATCCTCAACTACAACTTCATCTACAACAGCAAGTTCTGGTGAACCAGAAGTAACTCCAGGTGCAGGTGGTGGATCATCTAGTGGTTCTGGCGGTGGAAAAACCTTCATTAGTAATATAGAACACAAAGCAGGAGAAACAGTTTATACTTTCTCAGAATTAGGAACTATAGAACCGATAAGTATAGATATGGGAGATCCTTATATGTTAATAACTAATTTAAGGATTGAATTAAACAAACCAATAAATAACGCAGAGATAAAAGTAACAAAAACAATCTTGCCTAAAGAAATTCCAAATACAGATAAAATACTGGAAGTATTCCAGATAATACATGAAAATCTGCCGGACAGTTTCATCAGCAAAGCAATTTTTACATTTAAAATACCAAAAGACACAGAAAATGTAGCATTATTCAAATATGATGAAAACTCAAAAAGCTGGAATGAAATCCAGATGATAAAAACAGGAGAAGATGAAAGCATCCGAGAAGTAATCGAGGTTGAAAGGGGTAAAACCCCTTCTTATAGTGAAAAAATAGAAGTTGAAGCAAGTAAAGAGTTAGAAAAAGAGGAAGTTGATAAAAAATCTAATGGGGATAAATATGAATTCTACCAAGCTGATTTGGATTCATTAAGTATTTTTGCAATAGCAGTCAAAAAAGAATCTGAAAATATTTTTTCCATAAAACCAATGATTAATAGATTATCAGAATTAAAATTGTCTGTAGATAATTATTTTATTTTAAGTATTTATATTGGAATTTTATTACTAATTACAAGTTTGTTTTATTTAATTTTCAGGATTTTAAAAAGAGCTAAATCTTTAATCAGAACAATATCAAATATTTTAATTTGCTTAGTTCCTTTATTAATAATATACCTATTTTTTGTTTTGGAATTTGATGTATTTATATTTGGAGTTTTACCTATAGTAATAATTAGTTTAACTGTTTTATTAATTATATTAGCAGTTTTGTTTAGAAGAAAATAGAAAGATTTAAATAGTATGATTAACATAAAATTATGTAATATGTTAATTATGATTAACATAAACTAAAATGAACAATATGAGAATAAAAGAGGCTTTGGAATCAAGTAATAGGTGGTGGAAAGAAGAATTTAAACTAGAATTTAAACATAGGGAAGTATATGATGAAATCAAAGAATTTATAGACAAAAGACAGATTATAGCTTTAATAGGATTAAGAAGAGTAGGCAAGACAACAATTATGCTTAAACTAATTGAGGAATCGATTAGAGAGTATGGAGCAAGAAATATAATATACTTCTCGTTTGATGATTTCAGAGAAATAAGATTAAATGAGGTATTAAATGCCTATTCAAGATTATTAAATAAAGAATTAAAAAAAGAGAGATATTTAGTTCTATTTGATGAAATACAAAAAATTGAGGGATGGGAAGAGCAAATTAAAAGAATATATGACGATCACAATAACATTAAATTGATAATCTCAGGCTCGGAATCTTTGTTCATCAGAAAAAAATCAAGAGAGAGTTTAGCTGGGAGGATGTTTGAATTTCAGATTAGAACATTAAGTTTTAAAGAATATTTGGATTTTAGAAACAAAAAATTTGATAATTTGAATTTATATAAAGAAGATATATTAAAGGAATTTAATCAATTTATTCTCACAAACGGATTCCCAGAATTAGTAAACGAAACAAAAGAATTTATAGAAAAATATCTTAAAGAGAATGTAATTGAAAAAATAATTTATAAAGATATTCCACAGATAACTTCTATAAGGGATGTTGCCGTCTTTGATAGTATTCTACAAATAATTATGAAAGATCCAGGAGAATTAATTAATATAGATGAGATGGCTAAAGAAGTTGGGGCATCAAGACAGACCATTTCAATATATCTTGATTATTTAGAAAAAGCTTTTTTAATAAAGAAACTTTATAATTTTTCTAAAAATGCAAGAAAAACTCAAAGAAAAGCAAAAAAGTATTATCCTTGCATAATTTTACCCCAAACAATATATGAATCTGAAATGTTTGGGAAAGTCTTTGAAACATTTTTAGTTTTACAGTTAAATGCCGAGTATTTCTGGAGGGATGCTTATAAAAATGAAGTAGATGTTGTTTTAATCAAAAAAGAAATCTTTCCTATAGAGATTAAAGTTTCTAAAATTCAAGAAAAACCATTAAAACTATTTATGAAAAAATTTAAACTTAAAAAAGGCTTAATTTTGACATATGAAAAAGAAGAGAAGATTATTTTTGATGGCAAGGAAATAAGTATTACCCCATTTTACAAATATTTGCTTTAAGTGATATTCAACATTAAATAAGAAAATTAAAGAAGTTTTTGCTTGACTTATCTTTTTTTGTTAATTCTTTAAGTATTTTTGCAATAGCAGTCAAAAAAGAAGAAACTAAACCATTATTAATAACACCAATGATTAATAGATTATCAGAATTAAAATTGTCTGTAGATAATTATTTTGTTTTAAGTGTTTATATTGGAATACTTTTACTGATTACTATCTTATTTTATCTAATTCTTAGGATTTTAAAAAGAGCCAAATCTTTAGTAAGATTAATCTCAAATATTTTAATCTGTTTTTAAAAAGGAAGATGATAAGAAACGTAGTTTCTTATTAATAATTTACTTCTTTTTCACCTTAGAATTTGAAACTTTTATATTTGGATTGCTTCCAGTAGTTATTGTTAGTTTAACTGTTTTATTAATCATATTGGCTGTTTTGTTTAGGAAGAAATAGAAAAAGTACACAGTAATTATATATAACTAATTTTTATAAAAAAGCTAATAAATATCTTTTCGGTGATCTATTGCTTCTAAATAAACTATTTTATTTATGCTATCTATAGTGAATATCAATCTAAATTTTTTTACTAGTCTTGTAGATCTATGCCCACGCAAATTGCCAGCCAAATCCCCGCCAACAGAAATAGGATCAATTTTTAATCTTTTTATTTTTTTATCTAATTCAATAAATAATTCATTGTTATGTTTGTGTTTTTTTAGATATATTAAGAAGGTATCGGTCCTTTTCACTACCCATTCAGACATTTTTTACATCTCATTCATCAAATCTCTTACAGAACTAACCTCTTTTACTCTACTGGATTTAATATCTTCCAAGCTATCGAAAATTTGTTTTATTGTTTCTGGATTATTTGTTATACTAATTGTATCCATAAGCAAGCCCATCTCTTTTTTAGTTATCATATTTCTTTCTATTTTTTTTAATTCTTCATAAACTTGTTCTATTGATGCCATAATAAACTATATGTTTAACCTATATTTAAAACTTGCGTATCTCGTTTTCTAATCATAATCATATTAAGATTATTCTTAATAGTTGCTAGCTTATTTTATTTAATTTTCAGGATTTTAAAAAGAGCTAAATCTTTAATCAGATTAATATCAAATATTTTAATCTGTTTTTAAAAAGGAAGATGATAAGAAACGTAGTTTCTTATTAATAATTTATTTCTTTTTTACTTTAGAATTTGAAATTTTCATATTTGGATTACTTCCTGTAGTTATTGTTAGTTTAACTATTTTATTAGTAATCTTGGCCTTTGTTTTTAAGAAAAAATAAGAATGGGGTTCAATCCCGTGCTTATTTTAAAACGAAAGCTTTAAATATAAGTAGTACTTTATAAAGTACTATTAGGTGTACTTGATGAGGATTAAGAAAGTATTAATTGAGTTGAACATTGAAGAAAAAATAAATAAAAAACATGGTATTTACAGAGAAGAAATTGAATATGCTTTGCTTGACGGAAAACCAATATTTTTCAGAACAAAAGATAATAAATACGTGGCTATTACTTCAAAGGAAAGATATATTACTATTATCTTTCTTTTTAAAAAAGGAATAGCCAATATAAGAACTGCATATCCATCCTCAGATTGGCAAATTAGGTTATATAAGAAAAAAGGGTTAAGAAAATGAAAAATAATATCAAAGAAGAAGATTTAATTGAAGAAGTTAAATTTGAAATAGATAAAAACGCATTTAAAGGTCCTTTTATTTGTTGTAATAATGAAACAAGAAGAATTAATAAAAGAATATCTATAAATGGGATTGATTTTAATTATGAAGTATGGAAATGTTTTAAATGTAAAAAAGAATTTTTGGATACAAAACAAGCACAAAGACTAGAAAAAATTTGGATGATTGAAAAAATTTTAAATGAGAAATTAATATCCATAGAAAGAAATGTGAATTATGATGGCAAAACTTTTTTTGTAAGGTTTCCAATGGAAATAACAAAGAGATGGCATAAAGGAGCACATGCTAACATCACATTATTAAGCCCAGAAGAATTTTTTATAAAGATAAAAGCATAAATTGTCGGTACTTTTATTAATAATTTATTTATTCTTCACTTTAAAATTTGAAACATTTATTTTTGGAGTTTTACCTATAGTAATATTTAGTTTAACTGTTCTATTAATAATCTTGGCTGTTTTGTTTAGAAGGAGGTAGAAAGGTTTATATACTTAAAGTAAATAATCATTTACCATAGGTAAATAATTAAATGGTATCTTTAACTGAAAACGAAGCAAAAACCATAGAATTTCTAGTTAGAAATTTTTCTAAGGATTACAACATAAATCAACTTGCAAAAGAACTTAATTTAAGTCCTGGAGGTATGTTTAAGATATTAAAAAAATTAAGGAATAGAAACCTTCTTTTAGAAAAAGAGCTTGGCAATAACAAATTTTACAAAATAAATTTTAGTTTTAGCGATGCTTTAGATGCCTGCAAATTTGCACTAATAGAGAAAAAAACAAACCCATATCTAAATGTGTGGATTAAAGACTTGAATATTTTAAAAGAAAGAACATGTCTTGCAATTATTTTTGGATCTATATTAGAAAAAGGTAAAAATGCTGGGGATATTGATCTATTGTTAGTTTTTGATAAAAGAAACATTGATGAAATTGAGAATATTATCGAAAAATTAAATAAAATAAAATCAAAAAAAATTCATACAGTATACCAGACAAAAGAGGATTTAATATCAAATATTAAAAAAAGAGACAAAGCAATATTGGAAGAGATAAAAAAGGGTATAATATTATGGGGCAGAGATGTGCTTGTTGAGGCAATAAAAAATGAACAGGATCAATAAGACATTTGAGTGGTGTTTGAAACAAGGAAGTAAGGGTGACAAGCATAAAGGCTTAAAAAAGACAAAGCCTGATTTAGAAGAATCTGAAAAACAGATTAGAAAAGCAGAATCTGATTTAAGTACGATGAACTATTTGTATGAAGGAGATAAAACTGATTGGGTTGCATCTGCAGCTTTCTATGCAATGTATCACTCTTTGCTTTCAATATTATATAAACTTGGTTATGAATCTAGAAACCAAGAGTGTACAATAACTTTGGTAGAAAAATTCATTGCAGACAAAACCATAGATCTAGAATACAAATATGTTGAAATGATAAGAAGCCTGCAAAAAGGTATTGAAGATGCAAAAACAGTAAGGGAAGAAATGCAATATGGTTCTGAAACCTCAATGGAAAAAGAAAGGTGTAAAAAGTTAATGGAAAATGCAAAGGAGTTTGTGGATAGGGTAAAAGAAATCCTAGAGGAAATGGATGAACCAAAATCAGCTTCATCAGAAAAAGTAAAATAGTGGATTTGAGAGGATCGAATCTAATAGATAATTATTTTATTTTAAGTATTTATATTGGGATTTTATTATTAATTACAAGTTTATTTTATTTAATTTTCAGAATTTTAAAAAGAGCCAAATCTTTAATCAGATTAATATCAAATATTTTAATCTGTTTTTAAAAAGGAAGATGATAAGAAACGTAGTTTCTTATTAATAATTTATTTCTTTTTCACATTAGATTTTGAAACATTTGTTTTTAGAGTTTTACCTATAGTAATAATTAGTTTAGTTATTTTATTAGTTGTATTGACTTTTGTTTTTAGGAAGAGATAAAAGATAAAATCAAAAGCCTTTTAAAACAAACGTTTTTCTTTAGACATAAAGCCGTTGTAGCTCAGTAGCTAGAGCATCGCTCTCATGAAATTTTGGGTAAGGCGGGGGTCGGGGGTGCGAATCCCTCCAACGGCATAAAAAGCTTTAAAATTTAAAAATACAGAGTTATAATGACATTAGAAGATCTATCAGTTAACGAAAGAAAAGAATACAATAAAGAGGTATATGAAAAAATATTTAATATAACTAAAAAACCAGAAAAAATATTAGATCTTGGCTGTGGCTTAAACCCACTATATTTTCCTTATAAAGATATTTATTATGTTGCAACAGACACCAATCAGATAGTATTAAAAAAAATCAAGAAGCATTTTAAAAAAAATAAAATAAAAGGAGAGATTTTTTATTTGGACATTAAAGATTTGAATGAAATTAAAAAATTAAACAAAGTAGGAATTGTTTTCATTTTTAAGGTATTAGACCTGCTAAAAAAAGACAAACCAACAATCATCGAAATTATTAAAAATCTAAAAACCAATTTTATTGTAGTCAGTTTTGCAACAAAAACAGTTTATGGAAAAAGAATGAATTATCCAAGAAGAAAATGGTTTGAAAACATTATTAGCCCAAAGTATAAATATGAAATAATCAGGTTTTTTAATGAAACCTTTTATGTAATTAAGAAATAGATTTATAAAACAAACCATTCTCGTTTTAGACATGCTATACCTAATAGGCATTGGATTAAATGATGAAAAAGATATTAGTGTAAAAGGATTATACCTAGTTAAAGAATCAGATTTCATTTATCTAGAGTATTATACTTCCAGGTTACAATGTAGCATAGAAAAATTGGAAAAATTTTACGGTAAAAAAATAATAATAGCAGATAGAAGTTTTGTTGAGAATAGCAACGAGATATTGGATAAATCAAAAAATAAAAAAGTAGCTTTTTTAGTTATGGGTGATGTTTTTTCTGCTACAACACATATTGATTTGTTTTTAAGAGCCAAAAAAAGAGGTATTAAAATTGAAGTTGTTAATAATGCTTCTATAATCAACGCTATTGGCATCACAGGATTAGAGGTTTATAAATTTGGTAAAATAACAAGCATTCCATTTGATAATAAGAATATTAGAACACCAATAGAAGTTTATAAAATGAATAAAAAAAATAATTTACATACTTTGTTTTTACTAGATTTAGACCCAAAGAAAGAGAATTATATGGAAATTAAATATGCTATTGACTACCTAATTAAAAATGGGGTTGATAAAGATACTTTCGCCGTTGGTTGTGCTAGAATTGGAAGTAAAAATCAAATCATAAAGTATAAGACACTTAGAGAATTGAAAAAAACCAATTTTGGCAAGCCCCCATATTGTTTAATAATTCCTGGAAAATTGCATTTTATTGAAGAAGAAGCCTTGGAATTGTGGAAAAAAGATTAGAAAGATTTTTATATATAGCTGTGCTCTAATTTCCTAGCGAAAAAGGTGATTATACTGGCGAAAAAGAACGATGAAACAACAGTAATTTTATCTATAGTCGCTGTTATAGCCATATCCGCATTATTTGCAATATTTACTCAATATGGTTTAAAAAGTATTACTGGATTGCCAATTGGAACAACCCAAGGTAATGTTGAAGGCGGACAGGGCATTGAAGTTGTAACAACCCTAAGTAGCCCGGTTGGAGCTTGTAATTATGATCTAGTTAATTTTGGAACTACAACAGGAGGGTCAGTTTTATCGACAGACTCTTTTATTAGTGTCGCTGGATGTAATGATCCAAAACCATTTATTATTAGAAATATTGGTACTGAATTATTGGATGTCCAAATTTATGCATCTAATGCATTGTTTTCCGGATACCCAAAATCAACTTTCCAATTCAAAATCGCTGAACCAGACACAATAACTGACCTTAATTTGGATAATTGTGCCAGTAATTGTTTTAATATCCCCACTAGTATTACAACTTACACCAATATGCCAATTAATTCACCACCAATTCCTGATACTTGGGCAAATGCAATAAATAATCTAAATTATCAAGATACTAATGATGAAGCAAGGATTGATATCAGAATTGATATACCAACCGCCTTTGCTGGATCTACAAGTAGCACAGTAACATTTTATGGTGATTTTTCAAATACATTTTAGAGGTTAAGATGGAACAAAAACAAAAAAAATTTTTCACAGCAATGATTGTTTTAGCTGTAATAATCTCAATAATAATAACAATGTTAATTGTTAATTTGGGTAGCCGGGTTCAAGAAACAGGTAAAGAAACAAATACTGTATATTTACAACCTGAAGAAAAAAGCCAAACCGGTTTTGTAAAAGCAGTAGTAGTTGAGGAGGAAGAAACAGAAAATGAATAGAGAGTATGTTTATGGTTTTTTAGCACTTATCATAGTAACTTCTATTTTGACTTCATTTTTTACATTTTTTTACATATATCCTAATATTACTGGGAGACCAGTTCAGGATACTGGCAATGTCCAAGTTAATGTTGTCTCTGGATTAGGTATTGCTATTGATACAGTATACAATGTAATTGATTTTGGAAATATAGCCAGAGATAGAACTTACGACAGTGATGCCAATAATCCAACCTATCAAACTCCCGCAATTACAAATCCCATATTAATAAGAAATGAAGGCAGTGTTGCTGCAGATATCACAATTTGTGCTGAAAATGCTTTTTGGTCTGGAAGTTATGTTGCTTCTGATTTTCAATACAAAGTTGATATGCCCCTTCTTGCTGGCTCAGATAACTGTGGTACTGATATAAGCCTTAATAATAATTGTTTTACTGGTTCTTCGGGATCTGCCATTACTTATGCTAATCTGCCATTTCCAACTTTTCCTAATCCTTGTAGCAATGTTAATGCAGTAAATAATTTACAAAATGCAGATACTAATGATGAAGTAGAATTAGATATAAAAATACATGTTCCAGTAGATGAACCAACCGGCGCTAAAAGCACCACGATAACAATAACAGGTGTTGACCCGGTAACAATACCTTAAAGATTATGAAATATGTTAAATTAATATTTTATATTTTTACATTTTTCTTACTTTCTAATTATATGAGTGCTTTTCTAATAAGTCCACCAAAATACGAAGTAGATTTTGAGTCCAATGCACAAAAAAAAGTAATAATCACTTTAGTAAATAAACCAAGAGAAGATAAAGAACTAGATACGTATATTAAATATGAATTTCTGCATCCAATAGCTAAAGAAGAATTAAAAAATGCTTTTTCTCTCAACTCAAGCAAGGTTTATTTTACAAACCAAGAAGATTATGTTTACTTTGAGTTATTAATAAATTTTCCTGAAAATTTAAGTATGGTTGGAACACACGATTTAAGGGTTGGTGCAGTTGAAAGTGCGCAAGAAGGGCAGGTTGCATTTAGGGCAGCTAATGAAGTGAGAATCTTAATCGAAAATGGCAACGACACAATAATAATTCCACCAATAATAGAGAACGTGGGAGGTAATGGTGGAACAAATAAAGCCAAAGAAACAATTAGACCATTACCAACGACCAGGGCGTTAAATATAGATGTTTTAAATATTTCCGCAAAGGATGTTTATCAAGGAGAGAAGTCTGATATTATTATAAAAATAAAAAACAACGAAGATTTTAATGTTGATATTACTGGCATTATAAATGTTTTAAAAGCCAATACAGTAAAGGAGATTATTAACATACCATCAACAAGATTAGAACCAGCAAAGATAACAGACCTAAAAACATTTTGGGACACAAAATTAGCAGAAATTGGAGAATATACTATAGGAGCAACCATAAATTACCAAGGTGACTCTAAAAACGTAGCAACAACTATGAGAGTTAAAGAAAAAAATTTCTTGATTATATTTTCTTTTAGAAACATGCTAATCTTTCTATTAATCTTAGCCCTAATCATCTTATTATTGCTAATAATTCTGTTTTTATTAAACAAGAAAAAAGGCATAGAAATATTATCCATAGAAACAAAAAACCTTTTGCCAAATACTATTGCCGAGCTTATCATTAGATACAAAAACCACGATAATCAAGATTATACTGTTTATGTTGAAATTACTATTAATGATATCAGCATGAACGTTGTTGATAAAATTGGAACTGATGAAGAAATTATATCTAAAAGTGAAGGAAGACTTGAGTATAATTGGGAAACTAACAATTTAAATTTTGGTATTTATAGAATACAAACTATTATCAATTATAACAATAGAAAAACAGAGAAAATAATCGAGATTAAAATATGAAAAAAATAACTTTAGTTTTAATTGGTATAATTGCTTATCTGGTTGTTTTTTTTATTTTAAGTTTTATAAAAACACAGAATTTTGAAGTAAAAGTTAAGGTTGATGATGTTGTAGGAATCGCCTTAGATAATAAAACTTTAAACTTCGGAACAGTTCCAAATGGTAGTAATGCATTTAAATATATTGATTTCGTTAATAAAGATGATAGCAAAAAGTATATCTACATCACTTCTCAAGGAAAAGTAAAAAATTGGATTTTTGTAGAAAATAATGGTTTCTATTTAAGTCCTAAAACTAATAAAACCATTAAAATTGAACTTTTTATTCCAAAAGATACAAGAATGGGAGAATATACTGGGAAAATGAAGGTAACTTTTTTGGGATGAAAACTGAGAATTTTTTGTTAATTATTCTAATAAGTGTTATTTTTTTAGGTATAGTTATAACTAATAATATCAAATATACGGGCAATGCCGTTGGTATAGTTACGTCTGAAGTTGTTAATACAAATTGTTTTATAAGTTTAAAAGAGGGCTGGAATTTTATTTCTTTTTGTGCAAATGCCACTAATAAAGAGATAAATTCTATTTTGTCTGGAATTGGAAATAATTATAAATATATTATGCTGTGGAATGAAACTAATCAGAAATTTGATATTTATAGTATTTTATCTAATGAAAAACCATTTAATGATTTTGATTTTAGTAAAGGTTATTTCATTTATTTAACTAAAGATAATATAAGTTTAATTATTGGCGGTGAATCATATAACAGTTATCAAAAAAATTTAATTTTTGGGTGGAATGCTCCAGGATATGTTTATACAGATTCTATGAATATCAATGATTTAACAAGATTCATTCAAGATGATTTTCGATACATTATGAAATGGAATAATATAGATCAAAAGTTTGATATATACAGTCCTTTGGCTTCAAGCAATCCATTTACTTCCATAAATAAAGGCGAGGGACAGTTTATTTATATTAAAAATAATGATGGGACCAGTTTTATTTACTAAGATAGATTTAAATAAAATAAAAAGCGAATAATTTTATTATGAAAAAAAGTTTAGTGTTATTTATATTCCTTTTGTTTATAGTTTTTGTTAAAGGAGATGTTTATGTTGGAACCACCGATGGTTACATATTTAATACAGATAACCAATTAGTTGCTGGCGCAAGTGTTACTGTTTCTGTTAACGGTTGTAACGCTGGTGAAGGTTGTTCTCAAGTAACTACTTCTGACCTTGGTGGTTATTATGTAGTTGCCAACTTAAATTTACCTGGCAACGGTATAGTTACCGTAAGTGCTAATAAAGAAAAGGCTTTTGGTAGTGGTGTTGGTATTGCTAATCAATTTCAGGCTGCAACAGTAAATGTAACTATTTGTGAAGCTCCATCTGAACCAGTTTTAAATCCCATCTTTGATACACACTCACCAGATGTAATTGCAAAATGGAGTTCAGGAATTGATCCTAAGAGTTATAATATTTTTGATTGGTATAAATTTGATTCCAATGCAGAAGAAAGAATTAATTCACCTAAGAACGAAGTAGGTTTAAGTTATACCGAACACACTTGGAAAGTAGAAACTTGTAATAATTTTTGTTGTTCTAATTGGATTAGTGATACTTTTAGAATTATAAATACTGCCCCAAGTAAACCTATTTTAAATGTACAAGAAGATACCAATACAAATTCTGTTGTGCTTAGTTGGGTTTCTGGTATTGACCCTGATGGCGATGATATTTTTGATGAATACAATTTTAGTTTAAGAAACACTATACTAAGTCCTGCTATATCACCTCAAACCGAGGCTAATTTAGCTGGTGGTTATACATGGAAAGTAAGAACCTGTGAAAAAGATGTAGAAGGTTTGTGTAGTGATTGGGCTGATGATTCATTTATTGTTTGTACTAGTTTTGAGCCTAAAAGTTGTCCTCCTTGTTCTACTGATTCAGGTGGAGGAAGTAGTAGTAAATCTTGTAAATTGCCTTCAATAGAACCCGTTGTATGCGAGAAGCCATCATTATATTTAACCTCCCCAATGAATACAATTAGCATATCTCCTGTATTAGTTTTAACTATTCCCAATATTGTAAGAAAAAATGAATTTGAGATTAGGGGTGCATTTAGTACACATATAAATTTAGAGAATTTAGTCTTCTCAGTAGATAGCCCAAAAGGATTTGATATTGAGGAATATAAACTAAGTAATTTAGATGCATTTAATAAAAGCAGATTTGTTTTATTAGGCAAAAACAACATAAAAAACGGGATATATGATTTAACTTTCAATGTGTTCTTAGATAATGAAAAAATTATATCTGAACCATTTCAATTAAAAATTAAAAAGATTAATTATTGGTTGTATATTTTATTAGCTTTATTGATAATTTCAATATTAGTATTAATTTTTTACCAGTATAAAAGAAAGAAGAAAAAACTTTACTTGGATAAATAATTATACAGAAAGTCTATACTTGTAGACCAAAATAAAGATGGAAATAAAAGTAAATCCTAGAAAAAGAGAAACTAAGATTATTGGTGAAAAAGAAGGAATTTTAATTGTTGATATTAAAGGAAAAACAGAAAATAATGAAGCAAACAAAGAGATAATAAGATTTTTTTCTAAAAAGTACGGAAAAAAGGTTAAAATAGTGAAAGGTTTAAAAAGCAGAAGAAAGATTATTAAGATTTTTTAAAAGATAGATTTAAATATTTATATGTAGTCTAATAAACGGTTGGAGGTATAAAATATGAAAATAAAGTATTTAGTAATTTTTTCAATAATTATTATTTTAGTGTTTTCATTAGGTGTTTCTGGAATTATAACTTCAATACCTGCAGCAGATGAGGCAAAGGGAAATGCAAAATCTCCAGATAATTCACCAGTAATAGATTATCAATGGGGACTTATTGATGTTGGTCCTGTAAGAGTTATTGCTCATACAGATGAAGAAGTTTCAAGTGCATTAACAAATGGTTGTAAAGTAGTAAGAGATGCTAAAACCTTAAAAGCATTAACTTGCTCTGCAGATGTTGCTTCTTCACTTGGTTTACAAGAGGATATTAGAGTTTTTGCAATGGATTCAGGGGCTAATACACAGATAAAAGCAGATTTGGTTCAAACAGGTGGAAATGTTGGTGAGGGAAGAAAAGTTGTTGTATTAGATACAGGATATAATTATAATCATCCTGAATTAAGTTCTAGTTATCTTGGTGGAAAGGACTATGTTAATGATGATAATGATCCTTATGATGATAATGGACATGGAAGTCATGTGGCTGGGATTATAACTGCTGATGGCGTCGATAGTAAATCAAAAGGAGTTGCTCCCGGGACAGGAATAATATCAGGAAAGGTTTTAAGTGCTTCTGGTTCTGGTTACTTTAGTGATGTTGTTGCTGCAATCTATTGGGCAGTAGATGGACCTGATGGTATTAATGGAACAGTAGATGATTTTAATGCAGATGCTATAAGTATGAGTTTAGGAACTTCACAACCATATACTTATAAAGGATTTTGTAATAGTGTTTTGCCAGATCTAACAAATGCAATTAAATATGCGATAGATAAAGGAGTTACAGTAGCAGCAGCAGCAGGGAATAGCGGAAAGGCTGGAGTTTCGATTCCTGGTTGCATAAGCTATTCTACAACTGTTGGGGCAGTAAATAAATATGACAAAATTGCCTCCTTTTCTGGAAATGGTAATGCAGTTGATATTTCAGCTCCAGGTGTTAGTTTATATTCCTCTTGGTTAGGAAGCGATTATAAAACAGCAAGTGGAACAAGTATGGCAACACCTGTTGTTAGCGGAACTGTTGCATTAATTAAAGTTGCACATCCTGGTTATACAGTAGCTCAAGTGCAAGATGCTTTGTTTAAGACAGCTAAAGATTTAGGAAAGACTGGTAAAGATACAAGTTATGGCTATGGAAGAGTAGATGCTTATGGTGCAGTAAATTATGCGCCATAATTTTTTCTTTTTTATTTTTTATATATTTTAAATTCCTTCTCCATGTTCATATACGACTCCATTCATATCAACATAATAATTTTTTAATTGCTCTTCATGCTTCTTTGTTAACATTAATTTAATAAAATTATATCTAAACTCCATTCCATCACAATTTCTAAAACTTGTGCCTGTTATTCTATTATATTCTTCTCTAAAAAACAGCATCTCTCCTAGCAATGTACTACTATTTTCTGTTGTTGCTTCATGCAAATCAAACCAAAAATCTTTAAACTTTTTAGCTTCAACAATTTCAATTAATTTTTTATCCATAATCTTTATTTTTTAAAACTTATAATTGAATCAAAATTTTTTTCTATTATTTCAGAATTAATAGCATTAACCTTTATATTTAACAGATTAAAAGCAGATGTAATATATGAAATATTCCATAATGGAACATTAATCTTCTGCAGAATTATTATTCTTTTAGAAACTGTTTCTGATGGAACCATTTCTCTTTTTATTTTATCTATTATCTTAATTGTCTCTTCTAATTTTATTTTTATTTTATCTAAATCCAATTCTTCTAGATCCCTCTGTTCTTTTTGAAAGACAGCGGATTCCTCTTCTATAATCTTTACACTATTGCCTTCTAAGCTAAAAGAAGATATTTTTTTTGTTTTTTTGGAATAAAAATCAAATTGCCACATATTATCTAAGAAAAAACAACTAACCAAGAAAGCATTATTTTTGTTCCATTTTTTAAAAACTTCAGAATTTTGTATTTTTTCTAAATTTTGTTTAAGATTCATAAGCTTCTGTTAATATTGCTTGTACTAAACCTATAACTTTATCATGAAACATGTAAGGGTGCATGAAAAAACCTTCTGCCACGCCTTTGCCTATAATCGGAACTCCTGCAACCTCACAGGCATTTCTATATTCTCTTCTTAGTTCTAGCCATTCCCTGCTAGTCCCTATTTTAAATTCTGGCACAAATAATCTTCCTTTAAAAATAAATCCCAATGTGGGAAATTCATAATTAGGACATATCTGTATTATTAAGCCACTAGAAGGATAGTTTGTTAAAAAACATATCTGCGTACTTAATGTTTCTTGTGCTTGTGAATATTGTTTTCCTCGCATACTACGTCCTTTCTTTTATTTCCTTTTCCATTCTTCTTTTAATAATCCATAAATATTTTCATCGTGTATTTTTCCAGTTGATTTTGCTCTTACAGCCATTCTTTTCATTCCTTCATATATAAAATCAAATTTTCTAGCCAGAGCATTTGAAGCTTTATTCTCTTTATAAGCAAAAAGGTTTATTCTTCGTAATTTCAATTTTTCAAATGCTAGATTTAAAATAACAGTTAATGCTTCAGACATCATCCCTTGTCTCCAATATTTTTCTCCTAGCCAGTATCCGACCTCAGCCGTCCCTTGAAAACTATCAACATGAGTCAATCCAATGCTACCAATAATTTTTTTTTCTGATTTTAATTCAATATTAAAACTATAATCATTTCTCGTTTTCTCTTTTTCTGTTTCCTTACAATGTTCTACCCACCATCTTGCGTCTTTTAAAGTATAAGGATATGGAACAACAAGTAAATATCTAGATACATTTAAGTTATTTATATTTTGTATTAGATCTGGAATATCTTTCTTTTCTATTCTTCTTAAGATTAACCTTCTCGTTTCAATTTTCATCTTTTTTACTTCTTTTCTTTCATTTTTTCAGATATTTCTTTAATAAACTCATCTATCTTTACTCCAAATTTGACTTTTCCGTCTAAAGTTCTTATAGCTAAAGTTTTATTTTCCTGTTCTTTATCACCAATCGTTATTGTCAAAGGAATCTTCTCTAATTGGGCATCCCTGACTTTTTTTCCTATTGATTCTGATCTATCATCTAGCTCTACTCTAATATCCTTTTCTTTAATCTGATTAAAAACTTTTTCAGCAAATTCTTTGTTT
>ERZ1292623.2272-Hain-H51-01um-R1-2272-length-17457-cov-6_pt1 | contig 17457 bp, 20 predicted proteins | sample MGYA00564398_ERZ1292623 | MGnify/ENA primary metagenome ERZ1292623 (study PRJEB36523, sample SAMEA6512633) | groundwater metagenome | collected 2019-01-07 | study: AquaDiva: Metagenomics assemblies of 32 groundwater samples | reverse complement strand
TTGCCTTGGTGAGCCATTACCTCACCAACTAGCTGATAGACCATAGGCCCCTCTCGGTCCGGCTTGCGCCTTTACGTTCCCATCCTGCGACGGGAAGGACCATCAGGAATTAGTCCCGCTTTCGCGGGATTATGCCTGTGACCGAGGTAGGTTACCAATGTGTTACGCACCCGTTTGCCACTCGTTGCACCTTGCGGCGCAACTCGTTCGACTTGCATGCCTAAAACACGTCGCCAGCGTTCATCCTGAGCCAGGATCAAACTCTCAAAAAAAGTTTATCGCAGAAAACTTTAGTAAAAACTGGGTGCGACCCAAAGGCCACACCGGAAGTTAAACTCTTTAAATTGACGTTCTCTATTCCTTACCACTCTTTAGTTGTCAACGTTCGGGCCGACCCTCCCGCTACGCCTGAGCTTCGCTCATGCGAAGCGATGGCGGGCGGGGGAAGAAAAAACAGGGAGGCCGCAGAGGGCTTCACTGTTCTTTCTGCAGTCCGCATGCTAGCGGGCTGGAATGTTGCGTAGAAATTGTGTCACCGAATGTACTGTTGCATTACGTCCAGTGCATTATCGGTTTCCGTAGCATACCGAAGCAGGCCAGACCTGTCAAGAGCTGGGAGGCGACCCAACAGACAGCTGGTGTCGGTGGTAAAAAACCGCCCCGGCAATTGCCGTGAGCCCCACAATAACCCCCAAACCGGTAATAACCAGGGGCACGGCAACGATGCCACTCAGGGCCCCAATGGCAACAACGGGCAGGAAGGCGAAAAGGTTTTGGACCGTGTTCTGCAAGCCGAAGACGCGACCTTGCTCCTCGTTCGGGGTGCGCTCTTGCAGCACGGTCTGCGCCGAAACCAAGATGAACGGGTCGGCGAAACCAGACGCACTCGCGAGCAGGATGACGAGCGCTAACCGGACACCATCTGGCGTGAAGAATGGAATCACCTCTGGCAGCCACCGGGTCAGCGGGACAATTGCCACGGCGAGCATGAGGGCCAGGGCATCAAGCGTAATGCCGAAGTTTACCAAACGGTGCTTTGGGATTTTCTGTTTAAGTTTATTCGCAATAAGCACACCCAGGAGCGTGCCCACGGCCGTCGGCACAATGAAGACTAACGTAATATCCCGCACGCGGAAACCCAAGAAGTCGAGCGCGAATGAGGGCATGAGCGAGGCAAAAGATTTTTCCACGGCAATGAGGATAGATACCTGCACCAGCAACATGGCGATGATGGCGTCTTTGCGAACGTACTGCACGCCTTCCACGAACCGAACCCACACCAAGCGCAACTGGTGACGAATGGCCAGGCGCACCCCGGTGAGCTTGGCCAAATGATCTGCCAGGTGCGGCAGACGCGCTGTGGCGAGCGCGGCGAGCAGGTAGCACGCTAGCCCGATGACGTACGTAAGTCTGCCACCGAGCGCATCAACGAGTGGTGCCGCAGCGCCGTACCCAACCAGAAACAACGCGTAGGTGGTAAGGGTGAAGAACGAGTTTGCGGCGAAGAGCTTCTCTTTGGGTACAATTTGCGGGATTGCCGCAGACGTGGCTGGCGTGAACAGCTGCGACAACGTGTGCATGGCAAAAGCAGCCACGAGCACGCCAACCGTCCAGTTGGCGAACGCGATAGCAATGATCACGCTCGCGGCGCGGGTAAGATGGGCGAAGAGTAGAACTTTGCGCCGGTCGTAGCTGTCGGCGATAACCCCGGCCACGGACGAGAACAGGATGGGCGGGATGCTCTGCATGCCCACGAGGATGGCAACCGCGGCGTTGGACTTGGACTGCTCGTACACGGCCAGCACGAAAGCGAACGTTAAGACGTTCGTGGCGGCCAAAGAAAAAACTTGCCCGGCCCAGAGCTTGCGGAAGTTGGGGATACGAAGGACGGAAGCGTCTACTTTCATGGCGCGCGCTTTTTCGCGTGCGCTTCCCGCCACTTTTTGATAGCCGCATGATCGCCAGAAAGGAGAGCCTTTGGTACACGCTTCCGCTTGAATACCTCGGGCCGAGTGTACTGCGGGTATTCCAGCCAGCCAGGCGTGCGGTGGGATTCATCGCTGGAAGATTCGTCTTTACCGAGCACGCCGGGGAGCAAACGCGCCACCGCATCCACGACAACCATAGCTCCGAGCTCGCCGCCCGTGAGCACGTAGTCGCCAATGGAAATTTCTTCGTCAACATAGTCGAGCACGCGTTCGTCAATGCCTTCGTACCGGCCCGGGATGAGAATAATTTGATCGAGCCTGGTCCACTGCTTCACCATGGCTTGCGTCAAGGTTTTCCCTTTGGCGGCGAACAAAATGACTTTCACTTTTTTCTTCTTGAGCTTTACGGCCGTAATTGCTTTCACCAGTGGCTCGGCCTTCATGACCATGCCCGGCCCGCCGCCGTACGGCCGGTCATCTACCGTGCGGTGCTTATCCGTGGTCCAGGTGCGGAGATTATGGGTCTTCACGGTAAACTTCTTGGTGCCTTGCCCACGCCCAAGAATACTCTGGCCAAGGTACCCAAACGCGTCGGGCAGGATGGTGATGATGTCGAAACGCATAAATCCATTCTAACAGAAATAAACCTAGCGCGGGCGTCCCTGCCCGCGCTCTTCCATTATTCCTCCTCTCACTCGGGAGAGGATGCCCGCAGGGCAGGTGAGGGGCTAACGGGACAAACCTAGTCTCTCGATTCCCTCACCCCGAGACCCTCTCCCAGAGGGAGAGGAGGGGGAATACATGACCTTCCTCGCAATGACTAGCAAAAAAGCGCTCTTCGCGAAAGCGCTTTTCGTACCAAGGCTACTTGTCCATCTGTTCCCCAACGAGCTTATTAAAAAGTTCTTTTAAGCGCTTGTCGACCTCATTGGTGAGCTCCACCCTCATTGTCTCAGTCCCCTCGCCAATAGGGATCGCCATTGCTTCTGCTTTTATCTGAACAAGCTCGTCAATAGTTTCGGCTTTCGAGGCCTTCTCGGCGGCCTCAATCCATTTTCGTTTCAATTCAAAATTCTCGTTTTGTGGCACGTGATCTCCTTCATTTTCCATACATGTTGAATGTTACTGAATGTCTACCGCTAGTGTACATGCCCATCTGTAACGGTCAAGATGACCTACGTAAGGGTAATAAAAAAGGCGGCCACGTGTGTAGCTGCCTGCGTACATGCCTAGCGATCGGTGCTAGGTGCCGTCAATTCCGCCGCCGCGGATTCGTTGGCTACCGTCGGCGCCGGCACCGCGGAGCTTCTGGTAGCAACCAGTGCTTGCATCGTGCGAGCGATTGCCCCCTTCACCGAAGTAGGGCTCGTCCGGGTCGCGATATTCAATGTCCTGCAAGGTGCACCTCCAGGTTATATGTTCCGTAGTCTTTGGCTACGCTCGAAAAGAGTATACGCCTTTTTCAGTATGGAGCAAATAAAAATAGGGCAGCTACACAAATGTGCAACTGCCCAATACTTCGAATAGAACAAGGTGTTGCTCTATTCTTCGTCACCAGCACCGCGGACGCGTTGGCCGATATCCAGCTGATAGTGAGCACCATCTCCTTTATCACCGTTGTGATGATGATTTGGGCCGCCGCCATCATCGCCGAAGCAATGGTAGCCTTGGTCTTCGGATCCGTAGGTTAGTCTCATTTACCTAACCTCCAATCGTAGGATCAGACAGCCGCTGGCCGCCGACGAGTGGTCTAAGGTTTATCACCATAGATCCTCCAGGTTTTGTGTTTACGTGAAAGAACCTTGATACGATACTTGATGAGTATAGGACGTTTGTAAAAACATGCAACAAAAAACTCCCGACATTTTGCCGAGAGTTTTTCTGTACTGATTAGAGTTTAAGGTCGTCCGCCAGGTCGCCGCTCGGCTGTGGGGCTTGCGGGGCATGCTGCTCCATAGGCTTGCCGCCCATTTCACCTTTAAACTTGCGGTAGCCTTCGGGTTCGTAGATCTTCATGTTCACCCGGGCGTGGTTCTTGGCGCCCACCACGCGCAATAGCGTGCGGATGCTCTTGGCCGTCTGGCCTTGGCGGCCAATAACCTGTCCCAAATCCTGCGGGTTGACGTGCAACGTGCAGAGCACACCCATGTCGTCTACCGTCCGTTCCACTTTCACGTCGCTTGGGTTGTCCACAATCGACTTCACCACAAACTCCACAAACTGCGCATCTTGATGCTGTTCTTCCATACGTCCTTAGGATTAAGTGTGAGCCTGCCGTGAATCGGAGCCCCCGCTTGCGGGGAAGCGACTGGTTCACGGTACACAAAAAATAGCAGGGCGTATCCCTGCTGTCAAAATGTACTTACCAACCGCGGGCCTCTGTGCCCGCGTGCATTGTAATCGGCCTACTCACTGCGCAGGCAGACCTGCCCGCCGAACTCGCAAGGCGAGGCAGGCGGGGACGCCTGCGCTAGGTTTTTACTTCTTCCTTCTTCTCTTCGGCTTTCACTTCTGGGGTTGGCGCTTCCGCAGCCTTCTCTTCTACCTTCGGGGCTTCGACTTTAGGTTCGACGACCTTGGCCTCTGCTTTCGGAGCTTCAGCCTTCACCTCTGGAGCTGGAGCCTCGACTTTTTTCTCTTCCGCTTTTGCCTCTACCTTTACGGCTTCTTTCTTCACCGGGGCCGCTGGTTCTACCTTGGGCTTTTTGGCGTGCGCTTTTACAACCTTCTCGCCCTTAATAACGCCCGCACCGACCAAAAGATTGTGCACGGTGGCAGACGGTTGCGCGCCCTTGCTCAACCAGTACTGCACACGGTCGGCCTTTACTTCAATTTTTGTCGGGTTCGCGTGCGGGTCGTACCAGCCAAGCATTTCCAAGGCCGGGCCAATAGTGTCTTTCCGCTTGTCAGAGACAACAAAGCGGAAGGAGGCGTGATTTTTCTTACCGACACGAGAAAGGCGAATGGAAACCATAGTGGGGGCAGTGTATACGCTCATGTACACATAGTCAAGGCATTCCCTCCTCTCCTGCCCTTCGGGCACCCTCTCCTACCAGAGGAGAGGGGTGTGCTAAAACCCCCTCTCCCTTCGTGGGAGAGGGCTGGGGAGAGGGGCATTACGACCGACCTTGAACTATCTTATCAATGTCCTCCATTTTGACAGAAAGCAACTTCGATACTCCATCATCACCCATGGTCACGCCGTAGAGCAAGGCGGCGCGCTGCATGGTGGCACGGTTGTGGGTAATGGTGATGAACTGCGTCTTGTGCGCCAATTTCTCCAGGATTTGCGCAAAACGGATGGAATTCGATTCGTCGAGGGCGGCGTCCACTTCATCCAGCACTACAAACGGCGAGGGGTTTGAAGCCAGAATGGCGCAAATGAGTGCAATGGATGTAAGCGCGCGCTCGCCACCCGAAAGCATGGCAATGCCTTTCAAGCGCTTGCCCGGGGGAGTAGCATAAATCTCCACGCCGGTTACCACCTTTTCTCCGCGAGGCTTCGGGCCAGCGTTGAGGATTGGGTCATCCATGTCGTCGTCCTCGTCTTCATCATCTTCGTCACCTGGCTCGGACTCGGGTAAGATTTCTTCTTTGACCAGCTCGATGCTGGCGTGGCCGCCGTTGAACAGGGTTTTAAAGTACTTGCTAAATTCCGTGGCAATGCGATCAAAACTCACTTCAAAACGCTCTTTAATAATCTTTTCTAATTTTTGAATAGCAACTTCTAAATCTTCTGCAGCTTTGGTGAGGTCGGCCACCTGCGTGGTAAGGAAGGTGTAGCGCTCATTGGTTTCTTTGTACTCAACCTGCGCGTTATCATCTATGCCGCCAATGAGCTCGAGGGCATGCTTAGCTTTGGCAATTTCCTGCTCCGTGGCAGAGAGTTCTACGGTCGGCGCTTTCGCGGCTTTTTCTATCCGGGCGGCAAGTTCCGCTGGTACTTCAGCGCGAATTTCCCGCAGCAGGTCTTCTTCCCGAGTTTCCAGGCGCGCTACTTCGACGCGGAGGTCGGCGAGCTCGGCTTCGGCTTCGCGCACGGCATCCTGGGCAACGCGAGCGTCTTTTTGCAAGGCGAAAAGCGTGTCGCGCTTCGCTTGCTCGGCATGGTTGAATTGGTCAATGTCTTTGCGCGCGGTAGCGAGTTGTGCATCGACCTGGGCCAAGTGCGCATCGGTTTCGACTTGCGCTTTGGCCACCAGTGCATCCGCATCTGCTTTATTCGCCGGCTTGAGCGCTGCAAACTTGAGTTCGCGCTCAACTTTGGCCAGCTCATCTTTAAGGCGCACCGCCGAACGTTCCAGCTCTTTGAAGCGCTCGTCCAGAATACGCTTTTCGGAGTTGACCTCGTGGGCGCTGCTGGCCGCAGTCTCTTTGCGCTTCATGGTGTCGTGCAAGCGGTGTTGCAAATCTAACAATTCGGCCGGATCGACGCTGGGCGCTTGCGTTTGCACTTTACGCATGAACTTCTCGGCATCGCTTTCCAAACGCTGGGCTTCCCGCTTCAAGGCGGCAAAGGCTTCGGGCGTGTCGGCGCCGCGCACCGCGCCAAGGAACTTCTGGTGGTGCGTGACAAACTCGGTTACGGCTTTCGCCAAGTCGGGCAGCGTCATGGTTGTGCGTGTCTTGAGGGCCTGCTCGGCCTTGAGCAAACTAGACTCGATGTGCTTGAGCTCTTGCGCCAGATCGTCGGCAGCACCCGCAGCGCTGCGCACCTGCGTGTCGAGTTTTGCAATCTTCGCCCGTAGGGCATCCTGATCTTCGGCGTTGTGGTTGAGCTGGGCCTCCAAATCTACGCGGCGGGTAGTAAGCCAGGCAACATTGCTCTGGCCGGCCTGCGCCATGGTGGCGGCAATTTTCCCGGCCAATGCGGCCCGGTCGGTGAGCAAGCGGTTGCGCTGGTCCACAAGCTGCTGGTACGTGCGCTGCAGCTGGGTAAACGACTCTTGTCGCGAGGCACCGCGCTCCTCGGTGTCGAGTTTTTTCTGAATACCCTGCACTTTTCCAAGCGCATCCTGCTGCACACCTTCGGCATCTGATACTTTGCCGCGCACACCTTCCAGTTCGTCGCGCAGGTGTACCAACTTGAACGTGTATGCGCCCACTTGATGCTCGCGCAGGCCTTTTTGAATTTCCTCACGCTCGCCCAAACGTTTTACCTGGCGAGTGAGTGAACGGAGACGAGGGTGAATTTCGTCAATGAGCAGCTGCGCCTGGGCCAAATTTTCCCGCGTGGCGGCCAACTTATGCTCGGCGTGCTCGCGCTTTAGCTGGTGGGGTCGTACGCCCGCGGCTTCGTCAAAAAATTCTTTGCGCTCCCGCGGGCTGGCCACCAGGACGGCGTCCACCATATTTTGACCGATAACCGAGTACGTCCGTTGACCGATGTTCGACTTGGCCAGGAGCATCTGGATGTCTGCTAAACGACTCGCGGCGTTGTTCACCAAGTACTCCGATGTGCCGTCTTTGTAGATGCGGCGGGTGATGGAAAATTTCTCGTAGTCCACTGGGGCCTGGCCGTCACGGTTATCCAGCATCAAGGTCACCTCGGCCGCACCGAGTTTGGTCTTCTTGTCCGAACCGGCAAAAATGACGTCTTCGCTCTTCTTGCCGCGCAAAAGCTTGAGCGATTGCTCGCCCAGCACCCACCGAATGGCATCGGCGATGTTGGACTTGCCCGAGCCATTCGGCCCAACCACGGCGGCTATCCCGCGTTTAAACTCGAGGGTAGTCTTGTGGGCAAAGGATTTAAAACCTTGAATATCTAGTTGTTCGAGATACATGCAAGACAGCAAAAACAACGCGAAGTACCTACATACTACCAGTCTCGTTGAATGAAATCAATAAAAAAACCGACCAGTGGGGTGTGGTCGGTAAGGTGCTCATCAAACGCTAAAAACTTTACCAATAGCATTGCGGAGCAGGATTGCATCTTTTGTGTTGATGCACCCAAGTTCTTCGTAAATCTGTTCAAAGGTGCGGGGTTTTGCCGAATAGGGCAACATTTTTTCTGCGCGGACACGCAGTCTAGCCAAAGCGCGCTCCTTTTCGATTGCAACATTGCTGGAACGGGTCCGTGTACGTTTCTTGCCTGGACGCAACTGCGCTGCTGGCTTCATAGTCGACCTCCTTGTTTGTTGGTTTTGTACGCGCACTCTACGGGTGCTCGGCCAATTTGTCAAAAGTGAAACCGGCCAGGGGTGTATGGCCGGTTTTAAAAAACTTAAGGTTTTATGGGTTGGCCACGAAGGCGGAATACCTCGGCGCCTTTGCCGTGCTGAAGTGTATACCGTCTTTGCACGGTGGGCACGCACTGGCGGTCCACAGTGTCATGGGTTTATTGAAAACATTGAGGATTGGCGCGTACGCATTCGCGCAGCGTAACGTTGGCAGCACAATGCTTTCGTTGGTCCATAGCAAGAGTGCTGCGGCCCCGCCAATGACTCCGCCACAGCGTTCGATAGCGATTACCGCTTGCTGCAATGACTGGCCCGTAACAATAACATCATCAATGAGGAAAATCTTTTTTCCCCATACGCCTCGGGCTTGGTCGGCCATAAAAACGAAGTCACCGTAGCGATCGCGCTCGAGCTCGAACATGGGTATGCCAAACCGCATCGCAGTCTGCGTAGCGTAGAAGTGCCCTTTACCAAACCCGACCATAACATGCCCATCGAAGAGGGGCGCTTTCTGCATGGACAGCACTTTCCGCGTCAGTGCACTCACCAGATGGTAGCGCAACATCGCAGGCACAAATCCAGGGACAAAATTGGCGTCGTCCGGGGTATGTCCGCCGCGTAGGGCAATGTGTCGGTCATTGCGTACCATCCCGGCCTGTAAAGACATCTCCCACATTTCTTCCGGTGTGTACGGCTTCCATAGTAGTGGCCTATCCATAACAATGCCGCCTCCTTTGTGCAGCAGGGTGTTGTCAAGGTTCGTATTTACTTTGCCCGCAGCTTATGACAAAACCACATGGATGTCAAAATCATGGAAGCGCTCCGTGCGTTAGAACCAGCTCTTCTTCTGCAAACCCGCGGCCGCCGCAGCCATCTGCGCTTCCTGCTTGCTGGTGCCGTCGCCTTCGGCAATCTTGTCCTCGCCAATGTACACGGCCACCACAAACTTCTTGTTGTGGTCTGGCCCGGTTTGGGACATAACCTTGTACGTCGGGGTTACACCTAACTTTTCTTGGGCAGATTCTTGGAACCGACTCTTCGCATCGCGCGCTAGATCATTATCCATAATGTACTTCAGCCGCGTCAGCACGTGGTCCGAGACGAACTTCTCGGCTGCCTTGTAGCCTTGATCTAAATAAATTGCGCCGACCACGGCTTCGATGGCATTGGCCAAAATAATCTGCCGGGCTTTGGACTTGGGGTCGCGGGATTCGCCGCGCGAGAGGTACAGGTAGTCGCTCATGTCCAAGCCGGCGGCAATTTCGGAGAGGGTTTTGGCATTCACCAAGCTGGCGCGCCAGTTGGTAAGCTCGCCTTCGGGATTGGGAAAAGTGGTATACAGGTATTCGGTCACTACCAGCTCCAGCACGGCATCGCCCAAGAACTCCAAGCGCTCGTTATGCGCCAGGGGGAAGTCGGGATGCTCGTTGAGGTAGGATCGGTGGACGAACGCTTGCTTGAGCACTTCGGGATTGGCAAACTCGATGCCAATGACTTTTTCAAACTCCTGAAAATTTTTCATAGCCAGGTTACTCCGGTTTCGGCACGTCTGCCGGTGGCCCGCCTGCCTCGCCGTGCGAAGCATCGCGGGCAGGCTTGGCCCCAAGCATCTGGTGGACGTTCTCGGGGGTAATAACCTGGCTCTGCGGTTGCTGGGCTTGTGTCTCCACCACGTCTTTAAAAATGGACCCCAACACGCCGTTCACAAACCGGCCGGATGACTCGCCGCCAAAGCTCTTGGCGAGCTCGATGGATTCGTTAATTGCCACTTTGGGCGGGACATCGGCCTGGGAGTAGCGGAGCTCGAAAATGCCCAGGCGGAGGACATTGCGATCGACGTTGGTAATCTGGTCGAGCGGCCACTCGGGGGCGTACTGCACGATGAGCTTGTCGATATCGGGCTGGTGCTTGAGCACGCCGCGCACTAGCCGCAGGGCGAAATCGTGGTCGTCAAAATCTGGCGCAAACTCTTGCTTGTTGCGCTCGACCAGGGCAATGGGGTCGGACTGCTGCCCGTTGAAGTCCCACTCGAACAGGGATTGCAGGGCAATCGTCCGGGCGAGGTGGCGGTTAGACATAGGTTAGGCGTTAGCCTCTTTTTTCTGCTTGCGCTTGTGCCGCACGGCATGGCGCTCTTCGCGGACTTTCAGCATGAGCACGTCTTTGCCGCGGTAGTACCCGCAATTGGCACACACGCGGTGCGGCCTTATGGGGTGCTTGCACTTGGGGCACACCGCCAAAGTCATAGCCTTGAGGGCAAAGTGGGCGGCGCGCTCGCGCTTGGATTGCTTGGTTCGGCGTTTGGCAGGAAGACCCATAGGGACAGTACGTTACCAGAGAAGTGAGCTACTGTCCATCCTACGGAATAATCGGTTACCGGGCAAGGGTTTACCCCGCACCACTTTGGGATGTACCAAAGATTGGGTAGGCGGAAGCCCTCGCTTTCGCCGGATTCTGCCGCGAGCGAGAGCTCGCGGCTACCCACTGCCAAGTGGTGCGGGGTTGACGCCAGCTTGTGACTGGACTACAGTTGTGGGCAACATAAACACGGAATACTAGGCACTTTACCAAGGAGGAAACATGCCAAATCCTAAAATTCTCGTCGTGGATGATGACGCATTACTGCGTGATCTTATGGTCGATATTCTCGATGACTGCACAGTCGTTATCGCGAATGATGGCCTCGATGGACTGCAGCGGTACCGAGATGAAGGTCCATTTGACGTCGTGGTAAGCGATCTCGAAATGCCCGGCGGTAATGGCCCCGACATGATTCGGGCCATTCGGAAACATTGCCCAACCCAACCGATCCTGCTCATTTCTGGGAATCCGCTGCTCCTCGAAAAGGCGCAGACGGAGCTCGGCGTCCGAGTCATGGGTAAACCATTTGAAACCATCTACCAATTCAACGAGGCCGTGCGACAGCTTGTGAGCAATGGCAGACTCGTTCGTACCTAGGATGGTGATAAAAAACGTCACTGCCTGAAAGAACCCTAACAAACTGAACCTTGAAAAGGAGAAAAAATGAACCTCGTTCGTAAAACGTATATCGAATTTCTGTACCCGGGCGTATTCCTCAACGAAAGCTCAACGCAAGAGATCAAGACTCGCGACGTGTCGAGGGTCAAGGTGCCAAAAAATGCTTACTGCTTCAAGTTCTTCGACATTCTCTCCCTGGCCGTGAAAACAGAGGGCGAGGAGGTGCTACTTACAAGCGAACGGATCAACGTGTCGCCAAGGCATTACTACGGCGGTAAGCTGTACACTATCGCGGAACTCAAACGCGAGTTTCCAAACGAGCGCGTCCTCATTGGCAACATCGAAGGCAACGGTTACAAACAAGCCATCCGATGCCGTACCGGCAATTGGCAAACGTTCACTGAAACCGACATTCTCATCAAGGCCGCCTGAAAATCAAATCATACCCTTTACTCAAACCCACCCCCCAATCGAGGAGGCGGGTTTTTATATTTCACCACCCCGCCCTTCGGGCACCCCTCCTTCGTAAGGAGGGGACGAAATAAAAAACTCCTCCCCTTACGAAGGGGAGGGTAGGGAGGGGTTTACTCAACTACACAAACGTAACACTCGCTACCGAATCTTTTACTTCTTTAAACCGCATCAGGCGCACGCCTTGGGTGTCGCGGCCGAGCACGGACACTTGCTTGAGCGGCAGGCGGATGACCTGGCCGTTGTTCGAAATAATCACCACGTCTTCCTGCTCGCGTTTGGCGTTGACGATAAAGGCTTCCACAATCTTCCCGGTCTTCTCGGTAATTTTGGCGGTCTTTATACCCGAGCCACCGCGACCTTGACGACGGTACTCTTTGAGCGCCGTGCGTTTGCCGTAGCCGTTGGTCATAATCACCAGCAGCTGCTCGGTCTTGGCCTCGGCCCCGTCCGGAATAATATCCATGCCCGCCACTGTGTCGCCGCGCTTCAGGTTCATGCCGCGCACGCCGCCGGCGTTGCGGCCCATGGCGCGCACCAACTTCTCGGGGAAGCGAATGCTCTGGCCATTGCTGGAGACGAGGATGATATCATCCTTGCTACTACTGGGCTTCACCCATTCCAACCGGTCTTCGGGCTTCAGCTTAACCGCAATAAGGCCCGAACGCCGCACTTCTTTGAACTCGGCAATTTCCACTTTCTTAATCGTGCCGTTCCGGGTGAGCATCACCAGGAACTTCTCATCAGCCAGCTCGGCCAGGGAGAGGACGGACGATACTTTCTCTTCGGGACCGAGTTGCAAGAAATTCACGACGGCCTGACCCTTCGAAGTGCGCGACGCCACGGGCACGTCGTAGGCCTTCAGTTGGAACACGCGACCGCGCGTGGTGAAGAAGAGCAAATCGGCGTGCGTCATGGTGGCAAAGAGCTGCTCCACGCTGTCTTCTTCTTTGGTGGTTAAGCCAATGACGCCCTTGCCGCCGCGCGTCTGCGTCTTGAAGGTTTCGGGCGGCACGCGCTTTATGTAGCCGTCCCGCGTGAGCATGACCACCGTGGCCTCGTTCGGAATAAGGTCTTCGGCCTTGAACTCGCCCACCGGGTTGGGGTTGACCACCGTCTTGCGCTCGTCGCCATGGTCGGCCTTGAGCTGCAGGAGTTCCTTGGCCACAACCTTACGGATTTTCTTTGCCGAAGCCAGAAGTTCTTCGAGCTCTTTAATAAGGGCCTGCTTCTCTTTGAGCTCCTGCTCAATCTTTAGCCGCTCCAGGTTGGCCAGCTGCTGCAAACGCATTTCCAAAATTGCCGTGGCCTGAATTTCCGAGAGCTTAAACTGCTTCATCAAGTGCACGCGCGCTTCGTCTTTGTCCTTGGACTTCTTAATAAGGCGGATAACGGCGTCAATGTTGTCCGTGGCAATCTTTAGGCCTTTCAGGATGTGGACGCGCTCTTTGGTGCGGTCGAGGTCGTACTGCGTGCGGCGGCGCACCACGTGCTCGCGGTGCAAAATGTATTGCTCCAAAATGCCTTTCAGGTTAAGCACGCGCGGCTGGACGCCATCCACCAGCGCCAGCATGTTCACGTGGAAGGTGGTTTGCAAATCCGTAACGTCATAGAGCTTGTTCAGGACTTTCTTCGGGTACGCATCTTTCTTGAGTTCGATAACCACGCGAACACCGTCTTTATCCGACTCGTCGCGCAGGTCGCGGATACCTTCCAGCTTCTTATCCCGCACCAGCTCGGCAATGCGCTCGAGCAACGTCGACTTGTTTACCTGGTAGGGGATTTCGGTAACGATAATGTGGAACGAACCGTTCTTGGTTTCGATAATTTCGGTCTTGGCGCGGATGACAATGGCACCCTTGCCCGTCGAGTAGGCGGCTTCAATTTCTTTTTTATCGTAGATGGTGCCGCCCGTGGGGAAGTCTGGCCCAGTCACGCATTGCATGAGCTCGTCCACGGTCGCATCGGGATTTTCGATGAGCAGCGCTATGGCATTGCAGATTTCGGTAAGGTTGTGCGGCGGGATGCTGGTGGCCATGCCCACGGCAATACCCACGGCGCCATTCACCAGCAGGTTGGGCAAAAGGGCGGGCAGCACGCTGGGCTCGTCTTTGGTGCCGTCGTAGTTCGGGATGAAGTCAACGGTGTTCTTATCAATATCCAGCAGCATGGCCTGGCTAATTTTGGCCAGCTTGGCTTCGGTGTAGCGCATGGCGGCGGCGCGGTCGCCGTCCATCGAGCCGAAGTTGCCTTGCCCGTCTACCAGCTGGTAGCGCATGGCAAAATCCTGCGCCAGGCGCACCATGGTTTCGTACACAGCCGAATCGCCGTGCGGGTGGTACTTGCCCAGCACTTCACCAACCACGGTGGCAGACTTGCGGTACTTGGCTGTGTACGTTAGGCCCAGTTCTTTCATGGCAAACAATATGCGCCGGTGGACCGGCTTCATGCCGTCGCGCACGTCGGGCAAGGCCCGCGCAATAATAACCGACATGGCGTAGTCCAGGTAGGACTCTTGCATCTCGGTAACAATGGGCCGCGCTTCGAGCTTACCCACGCGGGAAATGACCGGCAATGCAGATTGCCCGCCCGCTACGCCTTGCGAAGCATGGCGGGCGGGTATTTTTGGTGCGTTAGCTGGCGTTGGCGTTCCAGACTTCTTCTGTGGCTTAGTTGGCATTGGTATTTCCGTTACTGGCGGCGGGCGCGTTGGTGTTGGTTACCGGGTCGGCAGAAAAAATTTGTTCCCGCAAATATTGCAAGTCGTCGGCACTAGGCGCATTCACATCAATTGCTTTTATCTTCTCATCGCCTTTCTTGCTAAAAGAGAAGGCACTGGTGAGCTTATTCTTTAGCGTTGCCCAGGCCGATTGCTTGCCGTTGTCCGTGGCAATGCGGCTCGGTAGCGTTACTACCCACACCGTTACGATGATAGCGAATATGATTGCGACCAAGGCCCACATGAGCTTGCGGCGGCGCGCTTGCTCGGGCTGGGGCAACGGCGGCACGCCGACGCGCGTCATCCGCGGCGTACGCTGGGGTTGCTTCGGGTTGGGGCTGGCACTATCGAGCGAGGGCATGGCTTAGGCAGCGGGTTTTAAGATGATGACTTTGGTCTCTTCTTGCGGCAAATCTTTCTTTACAATCTTCAGTTTGTCTTCGTGGCCGTTCGACGCCACACCCATGTGCTTAATAAACGTGTCCACGCCGTCTATGGGAAACTTTTTTGCATCCAGCCCGGGAATCTTGTAGTGCATCGGGATGACGATGCGGGGTTCGAGTTGGGTAATAATATCAACCGCGGTTTTCGCATCTATGGTGTAGTGGCCGCCCACGGGAATAAAGAGGATGTCCGCGCCATTGCAGTGTTCAAATTGCTCGTCCGTGAGCTTGGCTTGGCCGAGATCGCCCAGGTGGACGAGTTTCATGTCTTCGGCTTCGATGCGGAAAATGGTGGTGGCGCCGCACTCGCTGCCATTGGTGTTGTCGTGGAAGGCAGACAGGCCCTGCGCAAACACCCCGCGGACTTCGTACTCGCCTGGGCTGGACGCGACGTACGGCGTGCCGCTGACCCCGGCAATGTTGCTGTGGTCGCTATGGTCGTGGCTCACCAGCACCAGGTCGGCCGTCACTTTCGGCAGCCGAATGCCAATGCCGTTATCGTACGGGTCGGTGAGAATGGTGGCGTTGGTGGTCTGGATTTTGAAGCAGGAATGGCCTAGCCAGGTGATAATCATAGAGGATTTTTGGGACAAAAAACGGACTCCATTGCACACGTAGTGTACTAAAAAAATACCCGCTTGGCAAGGGTATTTTGGGCTGAAGTTAGGCCTAAATACTCCCCTCTGTCATCCCGAGTAGCAACGACCTGCCCGCTCGCCGAGCTCGCGAGGCTGGCGGGGGGATCTCGCATTTGGAAATTCGAGATTCCTCCCCTTCGCCTCGCTCTGCTCGCTCAGGGTCGGAATGACAAAAAAATCATGCTGCCAATGGCAGGTGACTATCGATGTCTACGTCGTCCGATTCGTCGCTTGCTTTTGCCGGCCGAATATCCGTTACCTCGGTAGGGGTTGGTGTGGATTCCTCTGCATATCTCTCTGCCAATCCACCCGGTGGTGGTGCAGACGTTTCCGGAACGGGAGACGGTGCGCTACTGCGCGTATCTGGCGCGCCGACGGCTGGCACCGAGCGGCCAGGCGCAGTAGTGAGCCGACCCAGTCCGCCCAAGCTGGTGAGCTGAACGGTGGAACGGCTTGGCGTACTGGCTGTTCCCTTGAGCTGGCCGGGGACAGATGTTGACCCAGTTTGCTGACCGGCGGTTTTTGTTTCGCCAAACGCAGACGTTTGCGCACCCTTCCGGGTGGTCGCCGAACTTCCAACTTCAGTGCTCCGACCACTCGTGTCTGCAATCTTCGCTAACGGATTTGCAAAACCCGCATCTTTCTTCCCCGCCTCTTCTGCCCGCAAGCGTTGCGAGTTGCTCATGGCAATGTTGGCAAGTCGAAGGCGTTCCTGCTTCTCCAGTTCCTTTGGTATTGGCCCAGTATTCTTCGCCGCGTCAGCCTCTTGCTGCGTCTTGGCCACGAACGACAAACCCTTTTCGCCAACGTGTTCGGGGTCAAAATTCTGAATAACGTTGTCGCCTTGGTGGAGCTTTACGTTTAAGGCTTTCCGCGCAAAGGTGGACACCTTATAGTCTGGATGTTCTTGAATGTGTTTAAGAAAATCACCCAGGAACTTCTTGGTCTGGTAGGTACTTACCGATTTTTGGCTGCGCAACTGCCGGCCGAATTGCACTGGCGCGTGCTCCAAGAGTTTGTTGAACTTTGCTTTCGAGATCGAACGATTGCCGAATTTGTTGTTCGAAGAGGCTACAAGCTTATTCGCAAACGTGCGCAATTGCTCGGTGCGGATGTTGGGGGTGCGGCCTTTGATCATACCTATACTAGGCTCTAGATTGACGTAATCGTCAACCTAGCTATCCTCTCGTTCGATTCTGGGAGACTGCGGCCTGTACTTGCACTGACAACCCATGGGCATGCCCATGCTGTAGTAATCCCAGATAGGATTGCACAGTTACTTCTTCGGGATGGAGTGCCAGACGGCGGAACATGCGTTGCTTCGTGGCCGTCCGCAGCACACGATGGCCAGGGAAGTGCACCCAGCCCAAAAAGTCCACGCCACTGGCCAGTGTCTGGATGGTTACTTTGCGCGGGTGGAGAGCTAACCGAAGCTCCGTATCCAGAAAATCGGCAATGTGCGTCACGAGGGCAGCAAGCCAGCCGCGGTCGTCGGAAAGGATAGCAAAATCATCCGCATAACGAAGATAGTACGTGGCATGCAACCGGTGTTTCACGAACTGGTCGAATGGCGTCATGTATACGTTCACGAACAGCTGTGAGGTAAGGTTGCCGAGCGGCAAACCGATGCCAGGTGACCACGAGAAACTGCCAATAACTTCTTGGAGCAAGGACACAATCCTCACGTCAGAAATCCGCTCGGTTAGGAGCCGCAGCAAGGTCGCCTGGTGAATGCTGGCGAAAAACTTGCGAATGTCACACTTCAAAACCCAGCAGGTGCGGGTACTATTCCGGCTAACCCGGCGGCCAAACGTTTGGAATCGCTGCATGGCCCGGTGCGTCCCCTTGCCCAGCTGGCAGGAATAGGAATCGGCGATAAACGTCCGGCTGAAAAACGGGTACAGGACGCGGTAGATAGCATGGTGCACCAAACGGTCCTTTACTGTGGCTTTATGGATGTCCCGCGGCTTGGGGTCGCTGATGCGGAAGTGCTGGTAGGGCCCATGGCGGTACGCGCCCTTCACCAACTCATGGTGCAACGCCAGGACATTGTCCATCAACCGGTGGCTAAAGACTTGTACGTCTGCCTTGTGGCGCTTC
>ERZ1292623.2268-Hain-H51-01um-R1-2268-length-17461-cov-5_pt1 | contig 17461 bp, 19 predicted proteins | sample MGYA00564398_ERZ1292623 | MGnify/ENA primary metagenome ERZ1292623 (study PRJEB36523, sample SAMEA6512633) | groundwater metagenome | collected 2019-01-07 | study: AquaDiva: Metagenomics assemblies of 32 groundwater samples | reverse complement strand
GTTTTTACTCGGGTAATTTTGTTTTTAAGGTTTAAAAGAACACAGTGAGTTCACCCGCCCAAGTTTTTGTCCTTATGTGATTTCTATTTTATATGCGTACCAGACAAAAACTTGGGCGGGTGCTCCTTTCAGTCGCATGTCAGGACATAGTCATTTTAGAACAATTAAAGCCCAAAAAGAATTGGCTGATGCAAAAAAGGGTAAAATATTTTCCAAACTGGCCAGGGTTATCACTATTACCGTTAAAGAAGGAGGAAACAACCCAGACACCAATTTAAAGCTCAAAACTGCCATAGAACAGGCAAAAGAGTTTAATATGCCTAAAGAAAACATTGAAAGGGCTATTAAAAAGGGTACAGGTGAGCTGGCTGGTGAACAGTTAGAAGAATTTTCTTTTGAAGGCTTTGGGCCCGGCGGCATTGCCATTATAATAGACGGGATAACAGACAACAAGAACAGAACTCTGGGAGAGATAAAAAGCATTTTAAGCCAATATGAGGGCAAAATGGCCGGTACCGGGGCGGTAAAATGGATGTTTGATAGAAGGGGATTTATTGCCATAGATTGCCAAGGAAAATCAAAAGAAGAATTAGAATTTTTAGCAATAGAAATTGGGGCAGAAGACGTTAAACAACAAGATACTATGCTTTATATTTATACCAAGCCAGAAGACTTAGAAAAAATAAAAAAAATCTTAGAAGAGAAGCAATTAAAAGTTGAGTCAGCATCATTAGATTGGATTGCCAAAGAAGAAATTGTGATAGATGACAAAAAAAGCCAAGCGGCTCAAAAACTTTTTGAGGCTTTAAATGAAAATGATGCCATACAAAACATTTATTCAAATCTAAAAGAGTAACTATTATGATTATCATAGGAATTGACCCAGGAAATGCCATTACAGGATACGGAATCATTGAAACAAAATTCCCAAAAAATTTTGGTCAAAACAAAAATGAAAAGCCGAAAGTTCTTGACTTTGGTTGTATTGTCACTAAAGCTTCCTGGCCGGCAGCCGAAAGGTTGAAAGTAATACACGATGAAGTAAATAATTTAATTAAAAAACATAAACCAGACTTAATATCAATTGAAAATATCTATTTTTTTAAAAACCTCAAGACCGCCATACCAGTTAGCCAGGCAAAAGGAGTTATCTTGTTGTCGGCAGCCAAAAAAAACATACCAATTTATGAATTTACCCCCCTGCAAGTAAAAATGGCTGTTGTTGGTTATGGAAGGGCAGATAAAAAACAGATGCAAAAAATGGCAAAAGAGCTTTTAGATTTAAGTGCTTTTAATTTGAAAGAAAAAAACAGAAAAAGAGACGATGCTGCAGATGCATTGGGAATAGCGCTCTGCGGTTTTCTTAAAAGAACGACTGTTTAATGTTAACTATGTAGAGGGGTAAAGGATTAAGCCGATGGAAGCTATTTTTTTAGATTTTCTCACACAGAGTTTTGTAAGTTATCCACAATTATCAGCTTTTGACGGGGTTGACAATAGTTTTTGAAAAAATATAATAGGAACAAGTCCAACAGGTCTAATTATAAAGGTCTAATAATTTAAAATTTTCAAATTAAAAAATATTTTAACACATGGAAAAGGATTTTTTAAATCAACTCGTCAGCCAAAATGAAGATGACTTTGATGATAATGTGGATATGGATGACGATGATGGCACAGATAATGTAGAAGAAAAAGACGCTGATGAGAAAGAAGAAACGGACGATGATAATGAAATAGAGACAGAAGAGGAATAAAACTAATTATAGAAAACTAATACCAACAAAAGCCCTTTTAAAAGGGCTTTTGTTCTGAATATTGCTTTTTATGATAAACTGAGTAAAATGAATATTCTTATTGGTAAAAATGTTATTGGTAAAAATGTTTAAAGACAAAAAAGTTAAGATTTTATTGAAAATTTTAAAATATGCGGCTTTTTTATTTTTGGCCCTTATTGCTTTGGCGCTGATTTTGTTTTTCTACTATACTTGGAATCTGCCCAGACCGGAAAAGTTTGCCGAATCTCCTTTCATCCAATCAACTAAAATTTATGACCGGACAGGCAAGGTTCTTTTGTATGATATCTACGGAGAAGAAAAAAGAGAAATTGTTCCTTTTGACAAAATTTCAGACAATTTAAAAAAAGCTGCAGTAGCCGCTGAGGATGCCAGATTCTATCAGCATAAAGGTATAGATTTTAAAGCACTGGCTAGGTCTATGTTGGTTAATCTAAAATTGAGATCGCCCAGCCAAGGAGGCTCTACGATAACTCAACAACTTATCCGTTCGGTTTATTTGACCAACCAAAAAACATTTGTTAGAAAGGTAAGGGAAATAGTCTTAAGTGTAGAAATAGAAAGAAGGTATAGCAAAGACCAAATTCTTGATTGGTACTTGAATAAAATTCCCTTTGGCCAAAATACCTATGGAGTCCAAGCAGCCAGCCAGACATATTTTAATAAGCCCTCATCTGACCTTACCTTAGCTCAAGCGGCTATTTTGGTCGCCTTAATACCAGCCCCCAGCTACTACTCACCCTATGGATCTCACAAAGACCTTCTTTTGCAAAGAAAGGATCATATTTTAGAGCGAATGAAAGGCCTCGGTTATATCAATGACCAACAGTTGGTAGAAGCCAAAAAAGAAACAATTGGCCTCTCTGATGACTTGTATCCCATTAAAGCGCCTCATTTTGTAATGTATGTAAGACAGTATTTAGAAGACAAATACGGGCAAGACTTTTTAAAAGAAAAGGGGTTAAGGGTCTATACCACTTTAGATTGGGAATTACAAAATTATGCTGAACAGGTAGTTAAAGAGGCTGACAAAATAAATGTGCAATTTGATGCTAATAACACGGCTTTGGTGGCAATTAACCCCAAAAACGGAGAGATTTTATCTTTAGTCGGCTCAAAAGATTACTTTGAAAAGTCCTATCCTGTAGGCTGCGACGAAAAACCTGGTGGCAGTTGTTTGTTTGACCCAAAATTTGACGTGGCAACTTTAGGCAAGCGCCAACCGGGGTCTGCTTTTAAACCTTTTGTCTATGCCACTGCCTTTAAAAAAGGTTACACGCCAGACACCATTTTATGGGACGTTAAAACAGAATTTAATGCAAACTGCAACCCTCAGGCCGATCAAGAAAAAGATGAATATGGGGAAATCTGTTATCACCCCCAAGACTACGATGAAAAATATAGGGGTGCGGTTTCTTTAAGGAGTGCTCTGGCTCAATCCCTTAATATACCATCTGTAAAGCTTTTGTATTTGGCCGGGCTTAAAGACAGTTTAAAAACAGCCAGAGATCTTGGCATAACCACCCTTAATGAACCAGACCGTTATGGATTATCTTTGGTATTGGGCGGTGGTGAGGTTAACTTACTGGAAATTACTTCTGGCTACGGAGCATTCGCCACTGAAGGGCTTAAAGTTTCCCCGGTAAGTATTATAAAAATAGAAGACAGTAATGGCAATGTAATTGAAAAAAATAATAAAGAATCCACCAAGGTTTTGGACACTCAGGCGGCAAGAATTATTAACGATATTCTATCAGATAACAATGCCAGAGCTCCGATGTTTTCTGCAAATAACGCCTTGCATTTTGATAACTATCAGGTTGCGGCTAAAACCGGCACCACCCAATACTTCAACGACGCCTGGACAATAGGCTATAGCCCTTCTTTTGTGGTTGGGGTATGGGTTGGAAATAATGACAATTCTTCAACAAATAAAAAAACGGGTATTGGATTAGCCGCTCCTATTTGGAGAAGAATTATGGAGAAGTTGTTAACCCAAAATCAAGCCGAAAGCTTCACCAAACCCGAGACTCCTCAGAGTGTAAATCCAATTTTATTGGGACAGCTACCACCAGACTCCCCGCCTCACAGTATTTTGCATTATATCAACAAAACCAATCCCTTGGCTTCGCCGCCACAGAATCCCACCGACGAACAGATGTATATCTTTTGGGAGGAGGGAATAAAAAACTGGCTAAGCAGTAATAGTAGTAACGAAAATAAATAAAAGAGATTACTATATAGATTTAATTGGCATTACTACATAAATATAGCTGGTGTCAGCCATTGGTTTTAAAATACAGGGCCCATCTTCTTTGCTTATGGCAAATATGACCTCAGAGCTTTTGATATTTGAAAGTCCGTCTATTAAAAATTTGTAATTAAAAGAAATTTCTGCCGGATCTCCTTCTATTTTTGCTAAAAGGTTTGATTTATTTTGGCCAACGCTTGGATTTTGGGCAAAAATTTCAACTTGTTTGTTTTTCGGGTTTACTGAAATTTTCACTTCGTTATTCCTGTTTGAAAATAGCGATGCTATTTTTATTTGGTTTAAAAATTCGTCTTTTTTTAACACGATATTGGTTTGAAATTTGTTTGGAATAATGTCTTTGTAGTTTGGATAGTCGCCCTCAACCAATCGTGAGGTAATCTGAATTTGTGGATGCTTAATTTCTTTTAAAGGAAACTCACATAATACTTGATTTTCAGAAAAATATATTTTAAGCAAGCCTTCCTTATCTTCTAAAATACTTATAATTTCCCTGGCTGACTTTTGGGGTAAAATAAAAGAGCGTTCTTTATTAACAGAATTTTCTAATATGATATTTTTTTCCGCCAATCTAAAACTGTCTGTGGCAGCAATGGTGACGGTGTTTTTGGAAAACGAAAAATAAATGCCAGAAATTTCCGGTCTTGTCGTTGACTGGTAAGCAATATTAACTACCTGAGAGATGCCTTGGCAAAATCTTTTATTGTCAATCTCTAAAACTTCTAATTCTTTAAATTCTGGAATAATAGGAAATTCTTCTGGGTCGTATCCTTGAATCTGGGTTTTAAAGTTTTGACACTCAATATGAAGATTTTGCCCCTTTACTTCAATTGCAATTTTTTCATCGGGCAGAGAAGAAATAAAATTAGAAAGAAATTTTACTGGAATAACCGCTTTTCCTTTTTTAATAACTTTTGTTAAAATCCATAACCTAATAACCGTTTCTAAATCAGTAGAAATTAAATTTAAAAAACTATCTTCCGTGTTTATTAATACATTATCTAAAATCGGCAAAGATAAATTTTTACCAATATTTTTTTCTACCACACTAAGACCGGATTTTAAATTTTCCTTCAAAATTTCCAACTTCATTAGTTAATATAATAATTAATCTTTATAGTAGTTGTTATTAATGTTAATAATTGTTAAAAAAATAAATTTTTTATACTTATTTCCACCTATTTTTTAAAAGTAATAAACTGTTAATAATATAGATTATAATTATAGAAATAATATGTTTGGATTTTTATAACATTCTTTTATTTATTTTTAATAAATAGTTTATTATATGAGTTATCCACTATATACCCTCTGTTTTATTAAACTTAATTCTTCTGTTAATTTATTATTCTCTTCACTTTCTTGTAGTATTTTTTTGTAAGCGTAAATAACAGTAGTGTGGTCTTTGTTGCCGAATTTTCTAGCAATAGAAGGGAAAGAATACTTTAGCTCTTTTCTTAGTAAAAACATTGCGATCTGTCTTGGTTTGACAATTTCTTTTCTTCTGGTTGGATCAAAAAGATTTTTTTCTTCTAAGTTGTAAAATTTAGCAACAGTCTCAATTATTTTTTTGTAATTAGCCACATTAAAGGGAGAAAAAACATAGCTCTTTAATAATTTTTTGACCACTTCCAAGTCGGGCACACTGTTATTGGTTTTATAATAAATTAACAGACCATTAAGAGCTCCTTCTAATTCTCTAATATTTTTTTTGACATTAGAGGCTATATATTCCAAAATATCTTCTGGTAATTTTAAGTTTTTTTCCTGAAGCTTTGTTTTTAATATTACCAGTCTTGTTTCGTAATCGGGCAAATTGACGTCGGCAATCATACCCCCCTCAAATCTTGACCTTAGTCTTTCTTCTAATTCTGGTATGGCATTGGGAGGCCTATCTGATGAAAGAATAATCTGCTTGTTTTTTTCGTACAAAGAGTTAAAGACATGGAAAAATTCTTCTTGCGACTTATTTTTGCCGGCAAAAAATTGGACGTCGTCTACAATTAAAACGTCAATAGGAGACAAGCTGGCCTTAAAAGACTCCATACTTTTAGTCCTGATAGCTGAGATAATATTGGAAACAAATTTTTCAGAAGAAATATATTTTACCCTCTTTTTTTTGAGATTACTATTTATTTTATTGCCAACCGCTTGTATTAAATGAGTTTTACCTAATCCCACTCCACCATAAATAAATAGCGGATTGTAGGCGTTGCCAGGATTTTCTGAAACTGCCAAACTGGCTGCATGGGCTAGTTCATTAAATGAGCCTACGACAAAGTTCTCAAACAAATAACGAGGATTAAGATTGGTTTCTTTATTGACTTTAAATTCATCAAATTTTAATTGTTCCGCATTTATTTTTTCCTCCTCTAAAGTCCTTTTTACCACCAGGTTTTTTAATGACTGGGGGTTAATGGTAAACTCTAACCCTTTAACGCTACTGTCTATATCATAAAATGTTTTAAGCATTAATTTATAGTATTTATTACTTAGCCACTCTTTGGAAAAAGCATTGGGCACGGAAATTACTATTTTGCCGTCTTCTTTTGAGATAATCTCAGTATTTTGAAACCAGGTAGCAAAATTTGCCTTAGAGATACAAAGCTGCATCTGGGCCAGAACCGATTGCCAAAGTTCATTATTATTCATAATTATTTATTAATTTATTATTTATATTAATTTAAATCAATAGTATATTGTTTTTTATTGTTATTTGTTTGTCAAATTAAAATAAAATAAGAATGTATGTTATTAAACTGTGGATAAACTGTGTGATTTATTTTTACACAGACGCATAATAATAAAATTAAAATTTCTGAGATTTGAATTTTTGGTTTATTTATATTATACTAACCATATTATAATTATGAAAGAGGCAGGAATAGAAAAATACAATTTTTCTATTCCTGCCCAATTATTAGTTATATTTTTTATATATAATTCAAATATTTAGATCATGCCCCGTTAGAAATTTTGATAAAAATGGAAAATTAACGAGGTAAGATTTAATTTTATGAAATAATACTTAGAAATTAGTACACAAAGATTTATTTTTTTAAAAAAATAAATCTTTGCCCTAAATTTCTAACGGGGTATGAGCTTTACTTATAATCCCAAAAAGAAAAAAAGGAAAAAAACACACGGTTTTTTGAGTCGTAAAAAAAGCAAAACCGGTAGACGAGTTATTAAACAAAGAAGAAGAAAAGGAAGAAAAAAGCTTACTGTCTAAATTTATGTTGCCAAGGATAAATAGATTAACCAAGAAAAAAGATTTCCAAGCAGTTTTTCAGAAAGGAAAAAGCATAAAATACGACTTTTTATTATGCAAAACATTAAAAAATAATTTAAAAAAAAGCCGTTTTGGTTTTATTGTCAGTAAGAAGGTTTCCAACAAAGCCGTTCAAAGGAACAAAATTAAAAGAAGATTAAGAAAAGCAGTGTTAGATAATCTGAAAGAAATTAAAGGTTCAAAGGACGTTATTTTTATTGCCTTGCCCCCAATAAAGGAAAAGAATTTTTTGCAAATACAAGAAGTAGTTGCCAAACTTTTTAAGAATATAAATTAAAAAAGATGTTCAGTTTTTTAATAAATATTTTTGATATTTTTTTATATCGTCCACTCTTTAATTTCTTGGTTTTATTGTATAACTATTTGCCAAATCATGATTTCGGGCTGGCAGTTATTTTGCTAACAATAATTATAAGATTCATTCTTTATCCAATTTCGGTAAAGGCTTTTAACTCACAGAGAGTTCTGCAAAAACTACAGCCGCAGTTACAAGAAATACAAAGCAAATATAAAGGCGACAAAGAAAAACAGACTAAAGAAACTTTAGAGCTTTACCGCAGAGAAAAAATCAATCCTTTTAGCAGTTTGTTTTTGGTGATTGTCCAATTCCCCGTATTAATTGCCCTTTATAGGGTTTTTTGGTTGGGGTTAAAACCAGAAGAACTTAGTCATTTATACAGCTTTGTCAAAAATCCAGGACTCATCAACCCTGTTTTTTTAAATTTAGTCAATCTATCTGAAATTCATAATTTATGGTTTGCGCTATTGGCAGGAGTTTTGCAGTTTTTCCAAACGAAAATGTTAGTACCCAACCCAAAAGACCATCCCGCCAAAACCAGAGACATCAGTTCAATAATGCAAAAACAAATGGTTTATTTTTTTCCAGTCATTACTGTGATAATACTTTATAACCTGCCATCAGCCCTATCTTTATACTGGATAGTCAGCGGATTATTTTCAATAGTACAACAGTACTTTATAATCAGAAACAATGATAAATCAAAATGAAACTAAAGAAATCAAAAATATTACAGAAGAGTTATTGCAAAAAATGACAATGGACAATTTTAATGTAGAGTTAAAATCGTCTTTAATGAGTTCATCTAAAAAAAAGCTGTTAGAAAATGGCACCGACTTGGAGCTTGGAGAGCCGGAGGCCATTGATATAATTGATGTCAGTATAAAAATAAAAGAGCCACAGATTTTAATAGGCCAAAACGGCCAAACGTTATTGGGGCTGGAACGTATCTTGAGAATAATTTTGAGTAAAAAATTAAAAAAAACTTTTTACCTAAAATTAGATATCAACGACTATAAAAAGAAAAAAATTGAATATCTTAAAGAATTAGCCAGAGAATCGGCTAATGAAGTCTCTTTGACTAAAAAGAAAAAAATATTATCTCCTATGCCTGCCCATGAGAGACTCATTATCCATACGGAGTTGGCTCAAAGGCAAGATATCATTACAGAAAGCCAAGGAGAAGGTTCTCAGAGATACATAGTAATTTCTCCCCGTTAAATCGCTATTCTACAATAATATTAGTGCTGGAGGTAGGTATAATGTCAATTCTGTATAAATCGTAGTTCTCGGGTAAAAAGTCTAATTGACCGATATTTTTTATATCGCTTGCTCCCCCTCTAAATAATTTGCAGGTTCTGCGTTTTTGCCCCAGCTCATCTCCAATTTTATCTTCGCCGTGAAGAACTATATAGTAACTTCCCAGAGGCGATACTTCCCTTAAACAAGGGGCTTCAGGGTCTGCTAATTGACACTCTTCTAAATCTTCTATATCTTCATGAGTTTTGTTTGTGTATATCCAGCCATAACCCTCATAAGGATCCTCAGGAAAAGAAAAATATCTTCGCCAAATAAAGTCATCGGGATGTACGTCGTAAAAACATCCCTGACATATTGAAAGGCCGGCTTGTATTTCATCTTTGTCTATAAATACCGCTAAATTTGTGCTATAGAGCAAAACTCCGTCTCCAGAAGTTTCCAAAAACGGGTTGGGTTTTATGATATATGCCCATTTAGGGTTAAAGGGGCCCGTGGCGGGCGACCGGTTATCAGGAAGAGTGCAACAAATGGTTGATGGTGATTTTTTTCCATCATCTTCCTCTTTTCTGGTACAACCTGACCGCTCTGTTGTTTCATCCAAATTCATAAATGGCCCTATGCACTCTGAAGTAAAACCAGCAGCTTTAGCCATATAAATTCCAAATTTTTCGTTCTGGGCAGAGCCGCTGACTATTTGTATAGAACGCACTACTTGGTCAGGGTCTCTTAAATCGTCAAATGAAGGTATAAGCCCGTCTGATTTTTTAACGCAAGTGGTGCGGTTGGGCTCGCAAGTACTGATGCCAGTGCAGTCATTGGTGTTGTAAAAATAAACACCGGTGTCTTTTTTAATCCATTGTACTGACTTTCCCAAAATTATTGTTTCAACATTGCATTTTATTTCTTTGGTAAAATTTGTACCTACTGGTCCTCTTCTAAAATTAATTTGGCCAAACTGTCTTAATAAAATAGTTGGGCCAGGCGATTGGCAATTATAGACGAATGTGGGATTTAATAAATTTAAGGGGCTGGTATCAGCAATACCAGTTCCAGGCAGTGATTTATAGCTTCTACCCTCAAGATTAGTCTCAGTTTTGGGTGTGTCTGTAACAATATAAGTTCCGTAAGAAAGAGTTGTTTTGGGGCTAGATATCTCTATCAGCTGCGGGTTTATTGTATTCAATAGTACTACAGATGTCACTAAAAGAACTATTCCCATAACAGCGTCAAAAATTCTTTTTCTGGCAGCGCTTACTGCCTCCGGTCTGCCAAAGTTTAATAATATCTGAAATCCCCCAATGACTATTGATAAAATACCCATGCCTCCAGCCGATAATAATAAGAAGTAAAAAATATATAAAATGAATTTAGGCAAAGCAGTTGCCCCTGTCGGCTCCAATCCAAACAAGGGAGGGTATTTTAATTCCAAAGCTAAAACAGACGGGGCTAAAACCAATAGCAAGATAGACGTCAAAACAAATAGATAATTTTTATATTTTTTCATATAAGATAACTATTATTTTATTATATCAAATTATATATTTAAAAAAACTATTACCCCGTTGCCAATTTCTTTCTGGCTTCTTTGATTTTTTCCACTTCCTCGGGATTAGTGGTTATAATTTGGTCTTCTGTATAGCTGGCTTTTACGCTGATAAAAACGTGTTTTCTTCCGGCAAAAAAAAGTCCTTCACCCACTGCCGATTCTAACAACAGCATTTTTTCTTGTTCAGTCAAATCAAATGTTTTCTGCAACAGCTCAATGGCTGCGGGCGACTGTTTTAGCAAAAGCTGCAGAGAGGAGTTTGTAATAATGGCTTTTCCATAAGACGACTTCATAAAATCTTCTACATCTTGGGTAATAGTGGTTACCCCCAGCCAGTATTTTCTGGCCCTTTTTACCACACCAAACAAAAATGAGGCGCCGTCTTCTGAATTAATCAACCACCAAGCCTCGTCAATCACCAAAATTCTCCTTTTGGCTTCCGTCCTGATGATGTTCCAGACATAACGCATTATCATAAACAAAGCCACTGGTTTTAAAGATTCCTGCATGTCTTTTAAACCAAAGACGATAAAGTTTTTATCAATTTCAATATTGGATTTTTGGTTGAAAAACCCAGCAAATGTCCCCTGGGTGAATTTTTTAAGCCGTCTGGTCATAGATTCTGCTCCTGACATGTTTTCTAAAATCTCAGCCAAGTCAGACATAACAGGTATCTTTTCCTGCCAAGTATTTGGGTTAGATTGCGGGGTAATGTCTCTGAGGGAGTAAGTTTCGCTGATGGCCTGGTCTAAAATACTGTCTTCTTCAATGGTTAGCCCTCCTAACATTATTCTTAAAAATCCCACTAAATTTATTACGTTTGACCTTAAAATGTCTTCTGGGTTGTCATCGGGCCCTGGAGTAGGCAAGTCAAATGGATTGACGTGGCTTTTTGAGGTTAAAGATATCCTAAAAAAATTACCACCGACGCCGTCGGCCAAAAATTCGTATTCGTTTTCCGGGTCAATAACAATAATATCAATTCCCGTCATCAAATACCTTAAAATTTCCAGTTTGACCGCGTACGATTTGCCCGCTCCCGATTTGGCAAACACCACCATGTTAGAATTTTCCAGAGAGAACCGGTCAAATAGCACCAGAGAACTGTTATGGCCGTTAATGCCATATAAAATTCCTTCATTAGAGCTTAAATCAAAAGAAATAAAAGGAAAAGTGGTTGAAAGTGGCTCTGTGTTAATGGGGATATTGGTTGAAAGCAGGTCTAAGCCGTAAGGGCTGGTTGAAATAAAACCTTCTTTTTGCCTGAAGAGAGCTGGTTTTATGTATATTAAACGGGATTCAAAAATAGACCTTAAAGTTGTCTCTGTTTCTTTTATTTTTTCTTCTGTATTCTCATATACGGTAAGATACAACCCAAATCTGAACATTTTTTCTTGGGATGTTACTATTTTATCCCTCAAATTCTCAATATCTTGATAGCCGGCTTCCAAAACAGGGTCGCGGATAAGCCCCTTTTCCTGCCTTTCTAATAATTCCGAAGATACTTGGGTAATTTTTTTTCTCAATTTTTTTAAAATCAACTCGTTGCTTACCGGGTAGATAAAAAAAGATATGTCCATTGGCGAATTTAAGTTAATGACCGGAGAAAGCCATCCTGTATCCAAATACCTGGGATAGGAAAAAATAAAAAATGATTTGGCAATTCTTTCCTCAAGCTTTATATAATTTTGAGTTATCCCCAAGTAGGGCGGGGCAATAACATCCTTTATGTTAAAACTTGCCTCATCAACTATTTTATCCTCTGTTTCAACCTCTTTTTTCTTTTTGAAAAAGGGAAAATCCATGACTATAGATTAAAAATTAAAAATTAAATATTAAAAATACAAAGTAAAAATTAAAAATCACCTCTTGCCTTTTAAAGTAATAATACTTGAAGCGAAGATATTTGATATTTCATTTAACTCTTTTAAAAACCATTCTACATCTTCTGGCTTCACTCTTTTAGTATCTCGCAATAAAGCCAACCACAACTTGCTTTCATTAGCTGATTTTAATGAAATAGAGAAAAAGTTTGTAAAATCTTTTTTACTACTGGCAGCTTGTCCCTCTATGTAGTTACTAAGAATACTTGTTCCGCTTCTTAAAAGTTGGTCGCTAATCCTTTTAGATACATTATCGTTGTGTAGCCTATCTATAAATTGAATGAGCTTTATAACGAAATTATACAATCTTCTCTTAAAATCACTCTTATCTTTTTTCATTTTAATCTGTATTTTTGATTTTTGATATTTTATTTTTTTAAATTTTTATCTAAGTAGTTCCGGTGCTATTTGGGGAGAATACCCAACTTCTGCTTCTGACGGATGATGTATTGACCAAAGCAATTCAATCAACTCAGGAGTTGTTAGGGGGAAAACATCAAGGCCGCATCTTTTTAATCCCATTGCCAAAAACTCCATTCTTTGCCAGAGCTGGCCCTTGAATTTTTCAAAATCCTCATCTTTCATCTGCTGGTCTCGACCTCTCCCTTTACCGAATAACTTTGCAAAAGTAGATTGGCTTACCGCAGTTTTTACTCCTAACCCCTGTATGAGTGTGTAGGGCACGATCAGGTAAAAACTTTTGGTCATAATTTGCTCTCCCTTTACTAATTCTTTTATAAATTCAGCGTAAGAAGATATTTGTGTTTTCAGAAGTTCATTGGTTTGTCTTTCTTCTAAAGCCCTGATACTTTCTAAGTAAGGAGTGATATTGATATGTCTTGACTGAATGATGATTTGACAAAAAAAATCCAAAGAGTTTAAAAAACTTTGAAAGCTGTAAATGATAGCTGACTGGGTCTCTAAAGACTGCAAAGCAAAATTTACAGAAGAAACCTGCAAAATTCCTCGTATATCGTTGTTTTCTAAAATTAAGACTCCGTCTTTAATGTCTTTTATTTTTAAAAATTCCTGGGTAGTTGGCTCCATTTCTAAAATTTTAAATTCTAAATTTTAAATCAAATTTTAATTATTAAATTTTAAAACTCTATTTTATTTTGTATTTAAAGCTATTTTTGAAAATATCAAAGTCAATTCTTGAGCTTCTTTCCATAATTTTCTACACTCGGGAGCAAAACTTTCAATTGTTTTTGCTAAAATTCTTAACCAATACTTAGTTTCTCTACACTCTTTTTTACATATAAATATTTTATTCTTGAAATCTTTCTTAGAACTTGCCCCATTTGCTTCCATATAATTAGCTCCTATGCTTGTTCCTGATTTTACTAGTTGACCGATAATCGGTTTTGTTATCGTATCTTGTGGTAATTTTTTACAAAAGCTAATAATATTTTCTGAAAACTTAGCAGTTCTTTCTTCCAGGTCGTATTCCATGTTTTTTAAAATTTTGGTTTCAATTAAAATTTAAAATTTAGAATTTAAAATTATCATTTATTTTCTTTCTTCCACACATAGTTTTTTGGTCCAGTCATAAATCCAAAGTAATTAAAAACTGCCTTAATCACAGATTGGTTGTTAATTCTAATAAAAGCTATTGCTACAACTAAAATAGCAACAACCAATGAAAAAATCACAAAAAGATAAACAGGCAGGGTTAAAAACATTATAAAACAAACAACTCCTCCTCCAACGAGCAGAAAAAACTGCCTGAAAGTCAGAAAAAAAACAATTTTTGATTCTTCTTCAATAAATTGAGGAATGGGGTACTGAGCCATTTGGGTGTTAGGTGTTAGATGTTAGGTTCTAGTCTTTCAAAGACTTTCCTAAATTAGTTAACATCTTTCCACAAACATCGTATTCTTTTAAAAAATAATTTAACTTTTCTTCATTTATACATCGTTTTTGAAATGATATTTTTAAATGATGAATTGTTTCCCTGATTTCTCCCTGTGCCCTGCTGATTCCTTCCAAATAGATATTTGTATGTTTATTATTAAATCCTTCCGCTAAATTTGCCGGTGCCGAATTTGAAGATCTTCTTAGTTGCGAACCTATTTCAAATAATTCAAACCTTGGAAGAGACAAAGTTAAATTATGTATTTCAATGGCTAAATCAAATAGTTTTTTATAAACATCTAAATCATCTACCGAATTAAATTTCATATTACCTAATATCTATTCTATGATTATACTACATCATAAGAAATATTAAAAACGTACTTGTGGATTAGATAAATTTATTCTAATATCCAATACCCAAAACCCAACACCCAAAGATTGACAAACATATTGGTCTGTGATAAAAGAATGTATGGTTTAACCTGAGCGTTTCAGGTTAACTAAATCGCCCTTTGACAACTTGTCCCGTTAAGCTTCGCGTGTGCGGAGCATACCGGACTTTTCTGGAGGGATGAATATGGATAAGCATAAGCTACTAGCACGGCTGTTGCGAGGTTTTGTCGTCACATTGGTGATAGCTCCCATTTTTGGGGCAGGTATTGCTATCTTTACCTTTGATTGGAGGTCTTTCAACTGGATTGACTGGCTTGTGTTTTCGCTTACGGTCATTTGGTACATCGGTTCGTGGTCCAACACCGTAAACCCCGACTTTATCGCCTTTCGTCAGTGGTTTGGCTATGTTGAAAGAAGAACCTTAAGGCCAGGTCCCCACTTTGTACCATGGTTTCCGGGCATAAGGTTGCGCCGTATGTATGTGGGGATGCATCAGTTCACTTACCAGGCGGACCCGAACTCAAACAAACCGAGCTATGAAAGGTCGGGGGACCAAATAGCCGTCCGCTCATTTGACCGGCAAAAAATGCACACTGATTCCACCTTTTTCTTTAGGGTGCCATTAGAGGATGAAGACCAACTTATCCACATCATCGAATCTGGCGTACCAATCGATGATGTGGTCGAGTTAAAGCGTTGGGTAGAAAACGGATTTTCTACTCATATGCTTTCTGTATTTGGCAAGCACCCCTTTGATAAGGTGATTGGTGGCAAGATGAACGAAGAGCTAAGCAAGGATGTTAACGAATTGTTGCAAAAGCCCGACAGCCTGTTTGTCAGGTGTGGACTTTTCGACAAGAGCGCTACTACGTTCAATCTGGAAGGAACTGGCGAGGCGTACCTTAGGATTGAGTACGTCCATGTGTCCGAAGACCTCGGCAAGCGCCTTGAGGAGGTTGAAACATCCCGTATTGGAGAAGAGGCCAACATGGCAGCTGCTGAAGTTCGGGTGAAAACATCCAAACTAGATGCAGATGCCGCTTTAAACGTTGCTATGGGTAATGCTCACTTGGTTGGCGGCGTGGTTGAAATAGCGCTTGACCAGTGGGTTGCGGGCGAAGCCAAGAGGATGGGTAAAACTGTTGCCGAAGCAGCAGCACTTCTTAAGAAAAGTGGTGCTTATGAATGGAAGGAAACGGCACTTCACAAACTGCAAAGCCAAGCTTTGGCTGGTGGAGGCACTTTCACCCGCACCGAGCAGGACCTTAACATCCACTCTGGCGGAGAGCCTTTGGGAGACTCCAACATAGCCGGTTTTATCGGCGCCGCTGGTGGTGCTGCAATGGCAATAGCTGCTGCCATGAAAGGCAGTAGAGCTGATCCATCGGGTGGTGGTTCTGGCCAAGGCCAAAATCCCAGTGGAACTAGGAACAAGAACAAGAAGAAAAAGAACGAAAGCGATGAAGACTTCAAAAAGCGTTACGGAGGGTGATAGTAAAAAACAAAGGGTTGAACACATAAACACATGTTTAACCCTCTTTTTTTACAAAAATTATTCTATTGGCTCACGATAAACGTCTGGTTTGTTTTTCTGTGTTTGTGGAGACTTAACTTCTTCTTTTTTAGTAAATTTATTTTTTTCTTTTGAAATAACATTCATTCCCTCTTTTTCCATCTCTTCTGCATTTTTCTCTACATCGGTAATTTCTATTTTTTTAAGGTAAGAAGCAGGTAGTTTTTCTTCTGATTTTTGGAACGGCATGTCGTTCCTTATCTTTTCTAACAATGCTTCTTGTATGTCTTCCTTTTGTTTTTTTGTCTTTTCTTCTTTTTCTCTTAATTCTTCCTCTTTTTTAACATCAATTATTTTAGCGTAGGGGATAAGTTTTTCTTTTATATCAGTTACCACCTTTCTAGCAATTTCCATAGAGATCCCCAAGTGTTTTTGTAGAAATTCAACCAGTTTTTCCTCGGAAATTTTTTTTTGTACAAGAATTATTGCAGCATCCCGTATTATTACTAGTTTTGAATCCTCATTATTTATAATTTTATCAAAACGTTCATCAAGAGTTTCTTTTAAATCATTATCTTTTAAAATCTCATTAATAACATCTGCCGTATCTGCATCTGTGGGTAAATCAAAAATTATTCTTTTATTGTTATTGTTTACCATGTTTTTTAACTATTAGGCCGTATTAATTTTATCTATAACATCTTTCAAATTGTCTGCTTCCTTATTTTTACCTGCTAATCTTAATCTATCAAGCTCATCTCTCATTTCAGACATTTTTACAGGATCAGTAACCCACTTCTTTAACTCATTAAACTTAGATGTAGGCAACCTGTCTATTTGTTTGCCTAAAGATTTTGCCCTTATATTTCTTAGGAATGCTACATTTCCCATTGCGCTCTTTGACAAGTTTGATATCTTATCTGTCCTTTGGTAATCTTCATTAACTAACTCTTGCTCAGCATCGCCATATGTCGTTTGCCAGGGCAAATTTTTTGTTACGGCAATTTCTCTTGCTCTTCTCTCTATTGCTGGTCTGTCATATTTCCTGTATAGAGGATTTGACTTTATGGCCTCTCGTAAAGTATTTGAGCGATATTTGTCGTTTGATTCTTGCATCAATTCTCCAACAACCTTATAGTCGTCATCAATCATATCAAGTATATTTCTTTTATTTGCTTCATGCAAAAACTTTGCTCCTCTGGCAGTTTTTTCTTTAGCCTCCTTTATAACGTCTTTGTCGCTCATATTTTCTATATTATCTATTTTCATCATAGCAAAGTTATGAGATTGCACATCTCTTGTAGCCTTTGTCTGGGCTTCTCCCAAAGACATTCCATTTTTTATGTCTTGGTCA
>ERZ1292623.2266-Hain-H51-01um-R1-2266-length-17463-cov-8_pt1 | contig 17463 bp, 21 predicted proteins | sample MGYA00564398_ERZ1292623 | MGnify/ENA primary metagenome ERZ1292623 (study PRJEB36523, sample SAMEA6512633) | groundwater metagenome | collected 2019-01-07 | study: AquaDiva: Metagenomics assemblies of 32 groundwater samples | reverse complement strand
AAACCTTAACTCTCGTACTAGGAACAGAACTATTCACAATAGTAAATTCTTTAATCTTGATTGAGTTCAAACAATCAGGAACAGCAAAGTTCAAATAATCGCTTATCTCCAACTCAATTTCTTCCCTGCTAGGCATTTCATTTTCTCCTAAAAAATAACCATAACCAACATCTAAACCCCTAGCTAAATTTAATCTAGGATTTGCAGTGGCTAAATGTCCCCCAGTTAATCCAATCATATAAACCGCTTGTAAGAATTTATCTTTAAAACATTGTCCTAGTACGGTTTTAACATCTTCAGCCTGTCCTTTAAGCTCAGTACTTGTGCCAATTTCAGAAACTCTAGAAAAATACCCTTGTTGATACAATACTATTAACATTCCGATTAAAATTAATAATACCACACCAATAACTACAGGAATACTTACTTGTCCTCTTTTAAACATAATAAAACTAGGATATAATAAACATATAAATTTAACTATATCAAAATTACTTCTTTAAATCCTTTAAAATGTGGATCTCCTGTGATTATTTTAGCATTTAATTTCCTGGCAGTTAATAAAATAAAAGCATCAATTAGGCCAAAATCTTTTATTTTTTTCTTTATTTCAGCATGTAATAATCCTACTTCTTTAGAGAACTCTTTATTTAAATTATAAATATTAGATAAATCCATAATTTTTAAGTATATTTTTTCAGCATCCCTATTTTCTCTTTTAGTAATACTAGTTATTTCTGCTATAGTTACAATTGAAGTAAAAATTTCATTTTCAGACGATTCAACATATCCTTTAACCCTCTCTCCCTTTTCACTACCTATAAAATATTCAACCCAAGCATAGGTATCAATAACATATTTACTCATGCGTATCAAGCTCATCCTCTTTAGTAAAAGATCTCATACCTTTAAATAAACCAAACCCACTTTTCTTAACTTTTTCAACTTCTATTTTAACCATTTGGTCTTCTATTAGCCCTTCTCCTTCAACTATAACTTTTGGTATAGTAACTACCAAAGACCCCCCTATTTTCCTTGTTTTAGTTAAAGCTTCCATTATTATACCGTTAGTTATATAAAATATAACATTAGGTTATATTTAAACCTTCCCATATTCCAAAAACGCCCCTCTTCCAATACCCCTAGCATCTCCTAATAAACCTAAAACATTAGCCACAGTTTCATCATTAGAAATTTCTTTATCTAATTTAGTTTTAACAATTTTACCAGAACTTATTTCTTTCCAGCTACTTCCTTCATAAACCTGCTCAATTTTTTTATTCCCATTATAAAAAACAACATGGTTAACAAACGTAGTGGTTCCAACATCAAAACTAATTCTCGAAGGATAGGGCTTTCCATTCTCAATTTTACCATATCCAACAACATTAGCAGCACTAAAATCCTTAAAAACCAGATTTAATTTTTTATCTTTATCTTCCCCAAATTGAACAGCAGCGCCTTCAACCTCCCTAATGCTTTGCCCAGGATCAACAATTTTAACATCACCTCGAGCAAAAGGTTTAATTTCTTTTACTCCTCTAACATCACTTTCGAGTTTATTTATCAGAACTTCTCTATCTCCACTTCTCAAAGTTATTGTTTTCTCTTCAATACTAGGAACAGAAATCTTTCCAGTACTATCAACAGTCAACTTTTGTTCTTCTTTTAATTCATATAATTCTCCAACACTTGCCCCCTTACCAATTAACCAATATCCTCCTTTACCATCAGAATTAATTTTAACATAGTTCTCATTTCCTTTCTTAATTCTTATATCTTTTATTTTATCAACATCAATTTTACTAATATCTTTATCTAGCTTATTCTTTAAAGTAAAGCTCTTAACAACACCACTAATTATTTTAACCTCCTCAAAAATAACGCCTTCTGGGATATATAGATTAACCCCATTAAAATCAAAACTAGAATCCCCGTTTATTTCTAAACTTTTAATTTCAGAAAAAACACCATTTTTCAAAGTTAGATTCATATTGCTTCCTTTAATTATATATCCCCTAATAGCAGGCAAAGTTAAACTTCCATCTCCAGTAATAACTGCTTTCTCTCCATTTTCCAATAAATTAACTTTAACTATTGTTCTAAAATTAACAATCCCAAAAATATTATTCACATATTTTTTTTCAGGAATAAATTTCTCTCCTTCTAATAATTCAATAAAGTATTCATTGCCGATTTTAGTCACATTTCCATTTACAAGACTATTCTTGGGTAAATTACTTTCAAAACTTCCTAGTCCATTTACATTTAACCCGTTTTTAATTTGAAAAAAACCATTCTCAGCACTAACAAAAACTAATACTAAAAACAATAATAATATATTAAAACTTATTCGCAAATTCAAAGACATATTGAACTCCATTTACAACAGATTGCTCATCTGTAATTATATATAAATTAGTATTAACATCTATATCATAAATCCTAATATTCAGATCTGCTTCTTTCAAATAATCCACATCAATAAAATCTGGGTTTTTTTTCTCAGATTCAACTATACCTCTGGCAGTTTTTAGTATTTTCCCCAATCTTATTCCATCCTCAGCAATATATAATTCTTCATAACTAATAATTTCATTGCCTTTACTTACAGAAACAGGATAGCTTAATCTTCCAACTACTTTATCATCAAAAATATCAATTCTAGACCTTACCTCTCCTAATTTTTTAACATTAAAATCTTTAAATCTCGAAAAATCAGTGCATCTAGAAACAGCAAAGTTCAAATAACTAGTAACCTCATTAACAAATTCATCATTTGTTACTAAAACCTCTTCTCCTTCATAATAACCATAACCTACGCTCAAATCACTATTAATGACAATACTTATTTCATTAGCTTTTATATAACCTCCTTGTACACCTGCTAAATATAGGGCTTGTAGTAAATTATCTTCAAAACAGGTTTTTATCAAATTCTTAACATCTTCACTTTGCTGCCTTAAGCTAGAGATTGATTGAGTTGGATTTTGCCTGGATAAGAGATAAACTAGACCACCGATAATTATAATTAAAACCAGGCCGAATGCAACATAAATGGTAGTTTGTCCTCTTTTCATCAAATAATATCAGAAATATTTAGAATATAAATTTATCCCCTTTTCATCAATTTTCTATCAATCCTTTCTTTCCTAAACTTAATTCTGTTTATTAAAGAGTTAGGTATTTCTTCTAAATCAACTTGTTTTATTTTATCAAATTCAACATAAGTTTCTAAAAACTTCTTCTCGAATTCCTGTAACTCAGAATAATTAGTTAGATAATTCTCGCTAGTCTTTAATTTTCTTTCAGTATCATCAATTTTTATAAGTAAATTCTCTAATTTCTGCAACAGTTTCTTAGTATCCTCATCAAAGAAATATTCTTCTTTAACTTGTATTTTAGGTTTAACCTCTTCTAATGGAGGTAAAATCATTTTTACAGGATTACTTCTAACTCTTGTTATGGCATCTAAGGCTCTTGACATAGAAATAAGAATAATTATTTAATTTAAAATATTTTCTATATTAAAATATTCCTTTCAAAATATCTTCTTTATTAAATTCTTTAATATCTTTCAAACTTTGTCCATTTCCTACTAATAAAATGGGTTTTTTAGTAACATAAGCAGCAGAAATAAAAGCCCCCCCTTTTTCATCAACATCCATCTTAGTCAATATTATCCCATCTAAATTAACTGTATCATTAAAACTTTTAGCCTGTTCAATACAATCATTTCCAGTAATTGCCTCTCCAACAAAGAGTTTCATATCAGGTTTAACAACCCTATCAACTTTCTTTATTTCTTCCATTAAATTCTTATTACTATGCAATCTTCCAGCAGTATCTATTAAAACAACATCCACATCATGGGCTTCAGCATATTTTTTAGCATCAAAGGCAACAGCTGCTGGATCACTTCCATAACTATGCGCTATCGTCTTTATTCCTAATTTATCCCCCCAACTTTTTAATTGTTCTATACTTGCAGCTCTAAATGTATCTGCAGCACCTAAAACTACTTTCAATTTATTTTTCATCAACAGATTAGCAACTTTAGCAATTGTTGTTGTTTTTCCAGAGCCATTAACTCCAAGAAATACAATAACAAACGGTTTTTTATTTTTAACTTCATTAACAAAATCTACTTCTTCATCCAAAAATAATCCTTCAATAGATTTCTTTAAACCGTCTTTAATTGTTTCTTCAACTTTACCTCTTAAAATCGGTTTATCAACAAGTTCTTTCTTTAAATCTTCCCTTATTTTCTCAACAACTTCAATAGCAACATTATTTTCCAATAAAACTATCTCCAAATCAAAAAATAATTCCTCAAATTTATCCTCAGAAATCTTCTTAGTAACTAATTTTTCTCTAATTTTTCCAAAAAATCCTTTCTTTTCATCACTTTCTTCCTTAACTAATATTTTTTCAGGTATTTTCTCTCTTTTTTCTTCTGTTTCTTTCTTCTCTTCAACAATAATTTCCTCTTTATATTCTTTCTCAATTTTTTCAACCTTTTTTTCCTCCTTTTCCAAAAGAAGCTTTTCAGGACCTTTTTCTAATTTTATTTCTTTTTCTTTCGGTTTATTTTCTTTTTCCTTTCTTTTAAACCTATCAAAAAATCCTTTTTCCTTTTCTTCTGGTTTTTCTTCTTTTTTTACTTCTACTTCTTTAACATCCTCAGGAACTTCTTTTTCAACCTTTTTCCCAATATTGGAAATAGCATTCTTTAGTTTATCTTTCAAAAATTTAAACATATTTTCTATCAAAAAACCTTATTTAAAAGCTTTTTCAATACATTTTTATACTAAAATAATATTTATTTAATTATGGTAAAAAAAGAGGCATATAAAATATATCTATTCCGACATGGCCAAAGCAAGTATAATGAATCAAAGAGATTTACCGGTTGGCTAGATATAGGATTAACAAAAAAAGGAATTTCTCAAGCAAAAGTGATAGCAAAAAAATTAAAAAATAAAAAGATAGATATAGCATTCCAAACAAGACTTTCAAGATCCAAAGACACATTAAAATATGTTCTAAAATATCACCCAGAGTGTAAGGAAATTATTACAGACAATAGAATGATTGAGCGTTCTTATGGAAAATTAGAAGGCAAATACCATAAAACTATAATAAAAAAATATGGAAAAAAACAGTTTGATATTTGGCATAGGTCTTTTAATATGGCCCTACCCAAGGGAGAATCCATAAAACAGGTAGAAAAACGAGTTTTATCATTTATTAAAGACCTAATCAAGTTCATTAAAAAAAATAAAGTTAACGTCGCAATTTCAGCCCATGGAAATTCTATGCGTCCTTTTCGTAAATACTTTGAAAAATTAACAATAAAGCAAATGTTACGATTAGAAAACCCATATGATAATTATTTTGAATATACAATTAAAGTATAATAATATTTATAACTAAAATTCACCTTTTTATTAGAAAAAAGTAAGAAACCTGATTAAAAAGAATTGATAAGAAACCAAGGAGTTGATAAAAATCCTGGTTCTTATAAAGGAAGATGATAAGAAACGTAGTTTCTTATAAGGGGGGAAAAGTGTCTGACATTACTATTACTTATGAAACTATCTATGAGTTATTAAGAAAAGAAAAGTATGAAACAGAACTCCAACCTTTATCGCAAACCTTCTTTAGTAATGTTATAGAATATTTGGGAGAAAAGCAAACCATTTTAGAATCGCAAAAATCTCAAAACTCAATATTTTCAAAAGAAACAGAAAAAACTGAAAAGCAAATTCAGAACGTTAAAAGAATTTTAAAAGAATTATACGAAAAAAGAGAAAATAAGATCATCCAATTGGCTTTATTCTCATCAAGAACAAACCTAAGCCAAGAATACCAGAATATGTTATCAGAAGAACAAGAATTTTTTAATTCCTTGCTTAAATTATTAGATAATTACAGAACAGGCATCTTAGACAACATTCTCAACCTAAAACTCCCGGTTTTATCACCACCGAAAGATATAAAAACCGAGAACAAGGAAACATCAAAATTAATACGGTTCATTCACCCGGTTCCAAAATTTGTTGGTGAAGACCTAAAAATATATGGGCCCTTTAGTGAAGAAGACATTGCAAACATACCTGCAAGGGCAGCAAATGTATTAATTAACAAAAAACGTGCCCAAGAAATCAAATGAAAAGACCAAAAAAAGTAAACAGATACTGTAAATTTTGTCACCATCATACTGAACAAGAAGTTTCAGTAGCAAAAAAAAGAGACAGAGGCAGCTTAAAAAAAGGCTCTTTACCAAGATTAGAAAACCGAGGCTCAGGAACAAAAGGCATTGGTAACCACGGTAAATATTCAAGAAAGGCTAAATCTGCCTGGAAAATGTCAGGTGCTAAATCATCAAAAAAACCAGATTTGAGATACAAATGCAAGATATGTGGAAAAATTTCAGTTCAAGGAAAAGGAAAAAGAGCAAAAAAGGTTGAGATAAAATGAGAAGAGAACCGACATCAAGATTTATCAAAATTAGATGTTTAAAATGCAAAAACGAGCAGATTGTATTTGGAAAACCATCAACAGAAGTCAAATGTTTAGTTTGTAACAAACCATTGATGGAACCGTCTGGCGGAAAGGGAAAGGTAAAGGCCAGGATTTTGGAGGTTTTAGAATAAATGTTTTACAAAAAGCAAGGAATCCCAGAAGTTGACGATTTAGTTATATGTATGGTAAAAAAAATTTTACCAAATGCTGTTTTCGTAATTCTAAATGAGTATCAAAGCAAAGAAGGCATGATACATATTTCAGAAATTGCTCCTGGTAGAATAAGAAATTTACGTGATTTTGTAATAGAAGGCAAAACCATAGTTTGTAAAATTTTAAGGATAGACAAAGAAAAAGGCCATATAGACCTATCATTAAGGCGTGTTCCAGTCACATTAAGAAGAAAAAAAGAGGAAGAGTTCAAGCAGGAAAACAAAGCAGAAAAATTATTAGAACAACTAGCTAAAGAAAGCAAATTAACACTAGAAGAGGTTTACAAAAAGATAGGCAATCAGATATATGGAGATTTTGGTTCACTAACTAACTTTTATTATGCCGTACTTGAAAATAAAGAGATTAACAAAGACATTAAAGTGGAGAAGAAATTATTAGATAACTTAATCAAAAAAATAAAAGAAAAAATAAAGTTACCTGAAGTGAGATTAAAAGCCAATATTTCTATCTCAAGTAAAGATAAAAAAGGAATAGTTAAAATAAAACAAGTATTTAGTAAAATAAAAGATTTCATTAATAATCAGAAATATAAGGCAGATATAAAGTATATAAGCGCGCCAAAGTACAGTATAGAGGTAATATCAGACAACCCCAAAAATGCAGATAAAATCCTCACTGAAGTTTCGAATTTTTTAGTAACAGAAGCTAAAAAAGAAGGATGCGAGGCAGAATGGCAAAAGAAATCTTAATATGCCCAAAATGCCATACCTATACCTTAAAAGACATCCATTGCAATACAAAAACAATAACTATAAAACCAGCAAAGTATTCACCAGAAGACAAATATGGTACTTATAGGAGAAAAGAAAAATTAAGATTAAAAAATGACCTGGAAAATAAATAAAATATCAGATACAAAAATAAAGAACCCGGTTTTAATAGAGGGACTTCCAGGCGTCGGTAATGTAGGAAAAATTGCAACAGATTTCATAATAGACCATCTTAATGCTAAAAAATTATATGAAATCACTTCTTACAGCTTCCCGCACTGTGTTTTTGTAAATGAGGATAACTTAGTAGAACTGCCATCAATTGAGATATATTATAAAAACTTCAAAGAATATACTTTATTATTATTAGCAGGAGACATCCAACCATTAGATGAAACTTCTTGTTATGAATTTTGTGATAGTGTGTTAGACATGATTGAACAGCATACAGGTGTAAAAGAAATAATAACTTTAGGTGGAATAGCCCTAGACAAAAACCCAAAAAAACCAAAAGTATACTGCACTGCTAACGATCATAAAATAAGAAAAAAATATGCAAACAGATTAATCCAGGATAATATCTATGGTGTTGTAGGCCCAATAGTTGGAGTTTCAGGATTATTAGTAGGATTAGCTGGAAAAAGAAAAATCCCAGCAATATCTTTATTGGCAGAAACATATGGACATCCAAATCATCTAGGCATAAAATCAGCCCGTGAAATTCTAAAAATCTTAAATCAAAAACTAAGGTTAAAGCTGAATTTGTTAAATTTAGACGATGAAATAGTAGATATTGAAAAAGAAGAAACAGAAAGGCAAAGAACAAGAATCAAAAAACTAAAATTCGCAACAATGCCTGGAAAAGATCTTAATTACATTGGTTAAAACTTATCATAAACATTTTTTCGATGTCCAACCTTTAAAATGAGGATTATTAATCTATTTTTATCAATATCTAGTATTATCCTATAATCACCAACCCGTAATTTATAGCCTTGTTCGCCAACCAGCTTTTCAACAAAATGTTCTGGTCTCAGTTTAATACGCTCAAGAACAGAGCCTATTCTTTCTTGAGTTTGTTTTTCAAGTTTAAGAAATTGTTTTTTTGCTTTATCAGTAAAAATAAGCTCATACATTCAATTTTAGCTCCTTTTTTATATCTTCCCACTTGTGCACTTTTCCTTCCCTAATTTCCTTACGTGCTTCTTCAATATCTTTTTTAGTTTCTTCAGATAATTCCATTGTATCTTCTACTAAATCCCAGATTACTTCTTCATAGCTTTCTTTTTCGCTCATTTTTCTTTTTTTTAAAGTCTCAAGCAAATCCCGACTAACTTGAATTGTTGTTTCCATAGCAACTATATAACCTTCTATAATTTATAAGCTTTTTTATTCAAAATAATAATAACTAGTAAGTAGTAACAAAACGAAAGGTTTATATATTGATTAGGCTAGTAATAATAGTATAAATTTATAATTTAAAGGAGAAAAAATGTCAAAAAAATCAAAATGGATACTTCCTGTCGCATTAGCCGGTGCACTCGTTGGAGGTTATCAGCTATTCAAAGCAGATGTAGGTCAGGAAGCATTAAGATACTTTCAGAATAAACCTACTGTGGTTCAAACAGTTTCAGACGAATATGTTCCTACAAAGGGCGTGGAAGTAGAGAATGATTTTCAATATTCTGCAAATGATATTTGGTATAATCGTATGGGTTCTTTAGAAGGCTTGGCTAAAAATACCAATGCGGGCTCAATAACTTCTGAAACAATCTCTGATTTGAGAGCAGTCGCAAGAGACGATCAAGACTGGAGAATCAGAAAGTTGGCTTCTTCAATGATTAAAAGTTATGATATAAATGGAGATTTTTCTGATACAGAATCATATAGGAAATTAGAAGCTGAAAAACAAAGATTAACAATTCTAACTTCCACAGATTTTGGATATAATGCAAATGATATTTGGTATAATAGACAAGATGCTCTTGAAAATCTGGTGAGAAATCCAAGCGAAATATCTGGCGGGCTTGTGAAAGATTTAAGACTTGTAGCACAGAAAGATGATGATTGGAGAATCAGAAAGTTGGCTTCTTCAATGATTAAAAGTTATGATATAAATGGAGATTTCCGTGCTGTAGAAATCTATCAGCCAAAGAAATAAGCTTTCTGTTCTTTTTTATTTTTTTAAAATTCACCCAAAGATTTTTGTTCTTTTATTTTCTCATTTTTATCTAAAACTATCGTTCCATAAACACCATCAAAACCTGGACGGATATCTAATTTTCCTTCTCTATTTTTAATGATTATTTTAGCTATTTTTTCATGAACAATTTTAATTAAATCTTCATAACTTACATTTAATAAAACATTAAGCTCATTCTTAAATTCCTTAATTAATTTATTATAAATCTCAAGTACTTTTTTAGAATTTAATTGTTTGGCACCTAGAACAGAGGCAATTGCTTCCTGTAAAGGTACTAAAGAAACAAAAGGAACATAATTTTTCCTCACATATCCTTTGGGTCTATCTGCAAGTAATTCAATTCTATCCGCCACACCAACGGTTAATTTGTTTCCGCATTTAGGACAGATATAATTATGTTTTCTAGATTCTTCAGGAGAAAATGAAACCTCACAAACTCTATGTCCACTAAAGTGATATTTACCATAGGAACTAAAAGTTTCAATAGTACTTTTCAATCCCTCACCATTTCTAACAGCTTTAAGAAAATTTTTATAACTTAGCTCTTTAAAGTTTAAAATAGTCGCTTCTCTTCCTAAACGAAAAGGCCACATTGAATGTGCATCAGAAAAACTAACTAAATTAAACTTATCCAATACACTTAATCTCCGATTATCTGCCGGGTTACTCGACATTCCTGTCTCCAATGCATGAATGTATTTAGTATTATCTTTAAAACAATCTTCAACTTTAGTAAGTTGATTATATTCCCCCATAAGACTGAAATGACTAGTCCAAACATGAGCGGGTATTATTTCAATATCCTCACTAATTGATCTCATCATATCAACTAATTCTACACTATTAAATCCAAAAATGGGTCTACCATCATAATCTAATCTGCCTTTTCTACTTAAAACAACGATTATTTGTTTAGCAATCTCTTTATTAGGTGAAAAAATTAAATGGTGTATTCTCTGGCCCTTACCATTTTGAGTATAAATCAAACTAATTTCAGTTTGCCATAAAAAGGGAAATTTATTTTTACTCCATAATATACCATTTTCATCTTCTTCTAATTCTTCATTAATAGCTTTAAACTGTAAGGGATGTTGAAAATCCCCCGTACCTAAAAGATCTAACCCTTTTATCCTAGCATACTTCTCCAAATTTTGAAAAGTTATATTCTTGCTAGTCGCTCTTGAATAAGATGAATGAATCTGTAAATCTGCTATGACGTCTATATTCATTTTAGTTTTTCAATAATTTTATTGATCTCCTCTTTATTGTAAATATTTGATATTGCCAAAGATTGATAAAAATTGATCAAATAAAGCCTAAGGTTTTCAAATTCTTTAGAAAGCTCTTTAATTTTAGTTAAATGTTTATTCAATTTAGTCTTGGGTAGAGATAAAAAATATTTTAAAAACCTAAATCTCTTCATTGGACTGTAAGTATAGACTTTATTCATTAATAGTTCTAAGTTTTGGTCCCAATTAGCATAAATCACTAGTCTATTGTCATTAATAATTCCAGTTTTATAATTTTTAAATATTTTTTTATACTTGTAATAATTCTTCTTCTTAGAATCAAACACAACATGATGAGTTATACAGGCCTTATTTTGTAAAATCGGAGAGCCATCTCCAGATAAAAAGCCATTAATAAATTCCTGGTTTCCATTAAGATCCACTTTATAAGATAAATTTACAAATAATTCTTTTAGTATTTGACTGCTAAAATATAGTTCTAAAATACCTTGAGGAGATTTAACATTTTTATTGATATGCAAGCTACTAAAAAAATTTTTGACCCCTGTTTTTCTATTCCAGAACGCTTCCAATTCTTCTCTCTTAGATTTAAGATTAGGATTACAACAAATACTAGCAAGAACATTATCTCTATGGATCTCAAAGTTTTTCTCAACAAAATCCAAAACGACATTTATTGCTTCTGGCCAAGAATTAGTAAATGTTGCATCAACTTTACCACCTTCAGCAAGATATAAGCCTAAAACAGAAGGAAGATTTTCATACTTTAAGAGATTTTTTGTAACAAGAATATCTTTCTTATAATATCCGCCAATAATATAAAAAGGATCATAATCAAAAACATAAATAGGCGTTCCTCCCAAGGTAAATTTTGGAAGATATTTTATAAAATCAATTTTTCTTCTATCCAAAAGTTCCTTTTCGGATTTAATATCTAATACTTGAATTTTTATATCCCTCAATTCTTTTTCAGCTTTTAAGGAAACTATCAAACTATTTCCGGCAGAATGTAATTTTTTAATCCTTAATTTAGAAGACTTTCCATCATATATTTTAAGAAAGGCAACATTTGATTTATGGTCAAAATTATCGATAATTGAATACGGGATGGCCGCAGTATTATTAGAACGAATATGCGGAATAAATGTAAACTTATCCAACAATTTATATTTAAATTGTGAAAAATTTAATCCTGCCTCTCTTTTTTCAAACATAATATAATAGAGGATATACCTCTATATAAATATTTATATAATCTAGTGTGAATTTGTAAATCTCCAATTATATCCATTAAGTAGAATATATAAAAAAGAATTTAAAAGTATTGTCTTTTTTCTAATTGATAGTTTTCCTTTCACAAGAGTTTCTTTTCCAAGGTTTTCTTCCTAAGAAAAGCTTTATTCTTCTGAATCTTGTACATCTAAAGGCGTTGTTATGGCATTTTTATAAAAGTAACTTGCTATAATATTGATTGGCTCTTCAAATGCGCCGCCCTCAGGAGCATTAGCAGTACTAATAGTGCACCTTAATGGTCTCTTGTTCTCACTTAATTTAATCTCTCCAGAAGCACCATCATTTAATTGTGCACATTTAACAGTATGCCTATTAGATCCAGTTCTAACTTCTATTTTTAATCTATCTTCTTTATCTTGCTTTCTCATACAAGTATTTGTAAAAGTATCTGGTGGGTAAGTAATCCCGCTTCCCCTATTTTCAACAGTAAATGTTACTTGTACTTCATTAGTTCCAGCGCTTCTTTCCCTAACACCGCTTATTTGTATTGGTGCCCCAGAATTGTCAACTCTTACATTATCATTATTAACCTGGCAGGCATCATCTATATCTCTTTGAGTAGCCTTTCTTTTTAAGCAAACTTTAGTAGTTGTTTTTGTTTGATATAAATAACAAATATCAGTTCTAACAGAAGTGCTAAAATCAGCAACCAAATCATGCTTATACTTTGCATTCTCAAATCTTAATTCATCTTCATCTCCTTTGATAACTTCATTATTCACCTTGTGTGTTCCTTCTAAAGGATTTTTTAAAATTAGATTTGGATTAGAAATACTAAAATCTGGCGCGCTAATTCCGCTTAAAGTTGCTATAACTTTATTAGCAGGAATATCAAATTCACCAACATTTTCAACTTTAACAGTAATGTCAAAATCCTCTTGATTATTGTCAAATACGCTTTCAGGAGGTTCACCACTTACATAACCCATTTCCAACCCATTTTCTCCACCAACAAAAGGGCCAGTAGGGGTTTCTGCTTTTTTAGCACAACCAACAATTAAAAGCATTAAAACTAGTAAAAAAATGAAGATTATCCTCTTTTTCATCAACATATCCCTCCTTTCAATATTAAATCCAAGTACTTTCTTATATTTAAAGTTAATTATTTTAAATTTATCTATTTCCAATAACAGATAGGGGTATTGGCCCGGCCTTTATCCTAAGCTTATAAGGAAAACTATAACTAACTACCAGTTTATGGTCAGTATAACTTTGCCCAGCTGTTAAGCCATCAATAACACAGTTTACAACTGCTTCATTATTGCTAAACGAAACCTGCCCAACATTCTGACCAACAGAACAATCGCCAGAACTACTACCATCAACTAAAAGATTAAAGTTAGTTAACAAATCTTTTCTTCCACTAGCATCAATGATTTCCCCTCCACCTAAATTTTTTAAAACAATTTTTAGATTAACATAAAATTGATTATCATTAAATGGTGTAGCGCTTTTTTCAATTCTATCAATAGTAACAGGCGCATAACTTGCATCGGCACCAAACTTTGCAGAAGTAATAACTTCTTGATTAGAACAAGGCACATTCACATCAGCTTCCCTTTTCAAGCAAAAACTTGTTTGTATGTTTGCAACATAGTCTGTTGTAGTTGACCACTCTGCAAATAAGTTTAAGTTAGTGCCACGAGCAATAGTTTCAGGAGTATAACTAATGACAAGAGGTTCTTTAGGAAACAAATTATTTGACGGATTAATATTTATGATTGGTTGATTAGGATCATTATTTCTAAAAATGGGTTGCGCTGGTTCCAATAAGGCATCATATTCAGCTTGTCCATGCTCCTCAACACCACCAGGGATATTATCCCAAAATTTTAATTTTCCTTGAACTTGTACTGGGCTATAATTATCAATTTGCACTCTAACCAAAAATTTACTATTAGAACTAACAATTATCTTATCAGTAGGTGGCGCTCCAGGCATAAAAGACATTTTTATTCCTCTTCCAATAACTGGTTTATCCTGTTTTCCACCTAAAAAAGACAAGCCAGGCAGACTAGTGCATCCAACTAACAAAATTAAGACTAATACTAAAACCAATATAATTTTTATTTTTTTCATCTCTTTTTAAGTTTATTAATAATTTTGTTATTTAAATTATTTTTTAAAATGTGCTATTCAAGTAACATCGCTGATCCACCATTCTTACTGACTCTATTGTTACTCAGGCAACCTCTCCATTAGTTCCAACTCTATATATATTAATTGGTTTATTAGCCAATATATCATCTATACTAACTTTTCTTATTAAGATCTCTTTTATATTTGTAACATACCAACCATCATTACTCTTTTTATAAGATGTGTATGTAGAATCATCAACAATGCTACCAATAGGCAATCTATCAAGTTGATCTTTCGATGTTAGTGGTTGCCCAGCTTTAAACTCTTCGCTTCCTGTTACTACTGGTTGAGTTGCTGTTGGCGTTGAACCCATTTCTGCTCCCGTAGGCTTATTTAATTGATTTAGTTTATTATTTACCTCTTGGATTTTATTTTCATTACAATAATTTTTTAAAATATTTATTGTTTCTGTACTTAAAAGATTAAATGTAAGAGTATCTTTACTATCCCTACATATGCTAATATACCTCTCAAGCTCTTCTTTTTTATTACTAGCGACTAAAGCACCCATATAACCAGAAGCATTATTTTTTGCGTTTTCATTCTCATCTATAACACCGGTAGTCCTACTTTTTACATAATCAAAAGTAGTTCCTTGTGTTATAGTATAATCAGTTAATTGATAAGCGCTTATCCTATATTCTTGTATATTTTGTTCATTACCACTACCAACAGCAAAATCACAAGTAAAACCACAACCAGCACCCTGACCAGAACAATCTCCAAGTAACTTTTCTTTAGTAATATCGCTACCAAAATTATCTTTCAACCTCAACCTTTTAACATTTGATTTTGCAGAACCTACCTGAGTAGAAGTAGCATCAATAAAATCGCATCTGCTATCAACAGCATTAAACCGAGATGGAACTTCCAAATAAATATCTTTAATATAAAGTGCATTAGTCCAATCAACAGAATTAGGCATTGATTTTACTCTCAAAGTATATTGATCAGTACCGCCAGATTTTAAAGGCTGTTGATCTAAAATATTAACTTGCAACCAAGCAGGCCCACTGCTAAATTCAGATATAGTTCTTCTTTCATTATCAATTAAACCAGGATAACTAGCTGCATTTCTCAACTGATACAAAAACTCTGTATCCAAATCACCTCCTGCTTGTAAAACACCATCTTCAATTTTTTGATAAGCGTTATTTCCTAATAAATAAACATAAATATCAGATCTCGTAATAAAATTACGATAACTCACATTAATATACGCTCTCCTAGTCTCTTTATCTTTCATTGCAGGAACATTTCCAGCTTTAAAAGTACAGGTAACAAATTTAGTGAAATTTTTAAATTTAGATTCTTCTATTAACTGTTCATGACTTTTATATCTAAAATCTTTATCAAGTTCCTTTTTCGCCATCTCGTTTTCAGGGCTAAAATCATTAAGAATTGGTGGTTGATAAGGTCTAGAAGAACCAGGTTTTATCATAACTTCATCAGCGTAATAAGTTTCTAAATTGGCCTGTATCTCTTGCATTTCTTTAGGTACATAACAACTTACACCAATATTTAAAGTATCTGCTTTCTCATCACTAAACTTAGGTAACCCATAATGTTTTACCTCAGCAGTAAATCTTAAGTCCTGGCTACTTCTAAATTCTTTTATTAGAGGCTCAAATTTATCAATCTTTAATCCAACTAATGCTTTATTTTCTATATTCGGATTTCCAAATTCACCATATCTTGCAAAAAATGCTTGTGGATCTTTTATATAATCAATATACTTTCCTATTTTAGCAAAGAAAGATTCTCCACCAGCAACTTGGGCTTTAGTTCCTAAACTTTCTAAAAATGGTGAACTGCTTGCACTACCTAAAAACCACACAACTATAGCTAAAAAAAAGAAAAGTAAAAACCACGTAAATTTCTTTGTTATTAAAGCAACTAAAGCCAAAAATGAAAAAATTATAAATAACCAAAAACCCCAGCCACTTAAAGCATAAATTGAACTAAAGATATTGCCAGGAGCAAAGGCAAAAAAAACAACTATTATTGAGAATACAATTAAACTATACCCAATAAATCTCTTATCCTTTTTTTTATTTAACGCTAAAAATAAACCAACAATGAAAAGCAACCCCGCTATTCCTGCGTAGGAAAAAGAAAGAAATGGAATGGAATAAAGCTTCCTACCCCAACCAGTCCATCCTAGAACAGCAACTATTAAAATAATAAATATAATCAAAACAACCCAACCTAACCAACTTCCACCTGGTGAAGGAATTTTAGCACTTAACCACTTGTTTTTCCTAAATAAAAAAGCAAAAGCAAGGATTAATAGGCCTATAAAAAAAATCCACCAATAATTGCCAAACCCCAAACCACTCATAACACTAGTGGATAATGAACCTAAAAAAGCCATAGACAAAATGATTATTAAAAGAATAATTATCCAACGCAAAGATCTACCTCTTCCAGGACTTGGTGTAGCACCAGCAGAAGGAGTAGCAGGACTTGATGGAGGAGTACCTCTTGGCGGAATGGTCGCTGGTCTTGCTATCGGAAGCGGGATTCGTCTTTCTCTTCTCTCCTGTTCTGCAATTTCATTTTTACTAAAAATAGCTGGCATAGGTGGTTCCCTAACCCTGGCACTAGCCAAAGCTCTTTCCTCACGCCACCTAGATATCTGTTCTTCCTGTATTTGTTTTAATTTAGCACTCTTCCGAGCTATCTTTTGTTCCTGCCTAATTTTCTCCTCAGTTCCCTTAAGCCAACTCAAAGGTCTAAATGGTGACTTAGCCAATCGCCCCCTTATTTCAGACTTTAGCATAGCCTCTCTAACATTTGCCCTACATTTAGGACAAACAAGGGTTTTTCTATATATTGGCCAACCACAATTTGGACACTTAATTATCCCTCCACCCTTTCCAGGACCAGTCTTTCCCATACTAGAACTCCACCTCTTCTTTTAATCTCATTTTTTCCTCTTTTCTTTCCGAAGCTTTTTCCGCCAACGCTTTTTTTCAAAAAGGGTTGCTTTTAATTATAAATTACTAATTAATTAATATTTAAACTTTCACAATTTAAAAAAAGAATTATTCCTTAATAAAATCAACTTCTAATAAAACAATATTAAACTCATCTTTAGCAA
>ERZ1292623.1982-Hain-H51-01um-R1-1982-length-18943-cov-6_pt2 | contig 17463 bp, 17 predicted proteins | sample MGYA00564398_ERZ1292623 | MGnify/ENA primary metagenome ERZ1292623 (study PRJEB36523, sample SAMEA6512633) | groundwater metagenome | collected 2019-01-07 | study: AquaDiva: Metagenomics assemblies of 32 groundwater samples | reverse complement strand
CCAACCGCTGGAACTGGTTCGAGCGCGTCAGCCGTGGCCTGGTCCTCAACCGCTTCACCGGCGAAGTCGTGGCCCGCCCCTTCGGTAAGTTCTTCAACTACGGCGAAGGCGGCCGCCTCCCAACCGGCCACATCGTCGAAGTCTCCGAAAAGCTGGACGGCAGTCTCGGCATTCTCTACCGCCACCAGGGCCGCTATCACATCTGCACCCGCGGATCATTCACCAGCGATCAGGCGGTCTGGGCCACGACTTGGCTCAATGCTCATTACAAGCTGGATGGCTTGCCGGATCATTTGACCCTGTTGTTTGAGATTGTCTACCCGGAGAACCGGGTGGTCGTCAATTACGGCGAACGCGCCGAACTGGTGCTCATCGGCGCACGTAACCGCTTTACTGACTACGATTTCCCGTTCTTTCCCGTCGTCTCCGGCCTCGCCAATCGCTACGGCTTCGCCACCCCCGACACCTTCCCGACCACCCACGTCGAGAATCTATTAGCCGCCGCCAAAAGCCTCGACGCCAACCACGAAGGCTGGGTGATCCGCTTTTCCGATGACTCGCGCTGGAAAATCAAGGGCGACCGCTACCAGGAAATCCACCGCCTCATCAGCCAGGCCAGCTATCGCCGCGTCCTCGAAGCCGTGCAGGGCGGCTCCTACGAGCAGTGGATCGCCTCCATCCCCGACGAATTCCTCGCCGACGTCCGCCGCTGGCGCGACGACATTCACCGCCGAATCGAAACGGTGCTCCTGCGCATCAACGCCGCCTTCGACGACGCCCCCAAATCCAGCCGCAAGGAATTCGCCCTCTGGGTCAACGCCCACCACCCCAAGCTGGCTCCCTACCTCTTCGCCCGCCTTGACAACAAAGACCCCCTGCCCCTCATCTATAAGATTGAATTTCAAAATGATTAGACCCTTGACTGCCGTGCTAAAATACTAAATACCTATCCCGCGACAGCGCCCCGTAGTGTGGGAACCACCTAACCACCCAACCACCTAACCCCCCATGCCACCTCCCCTCCGCTGCGTCATCTACATCCGCGTCTCGTCCAAAGAACAACTCGCAGGCCACAGCCTCGACGCCCAGCGCGACCTCTGCACCCAGTTCGCCCAATCGCGCGGCTGGCAGGTCGTCGCCATCTTTGAAGGCGAAGGCGAAAGCGCCAAAAACGACAGGCGCAAGAGCTTCCAAAAAGCCCTCGCCTTCATCCGCCAGGGCGGCGCCGACGTGTTCCTCACCCACAAGGTGGACAGATTTGCCAGGAACTTGATCGACGCCCTCGTCTACCTCCACGAACTCCAAAAACTCAACGTCACCTACTGCGCGGTCGCCGAACAATTCGACTTCACCACCCCCCAGGGCTGGCTCATGCTCGTCATGCTCGCCGCCCTCGCCGAACTCTTCCTCAAAAACCTCTCTGCCGAAGTTCAAAAGGGCAAAAGTAAACGCGCCGAAAAGGGCTACTGGAACGGCGACCTCTCCTGGGGATACCAGGTCAGCGCCGACGGCAAGACCGCCGAACCCGATCCCGTCACTGCCCCCGGTCTTCAACTCGCCTTCTCCCAATTCATCACCGGCCTCTATACCGACCTCGACATCGCCCGCCGGCTCAACGACAAAGGCTATCGCACCAGCAACGACGCCCCATTCTCCAAAGACACCGTCCGCTCGATGTTGCAAAACCCTTTCTACGTCGGCCAGGTCAGCTATAAGGGCCAACTGTACCCCGGCACGCACCCGCCCCTCATCTCCGGGGCCGAATTCGACAAGGCCCAGTCGATTCGCCGCTCCCGCCGCTCCCTCCCTCGCGCCGCCAAATTCAACGCCCGCGTCTATCCCCTCTCCCGTCTCTGCGTCTGCTCTCATTGCCTGCGCACCCTGCGCGGCCAAACCCTGGGCCGCAACCTCGACACCCGCTACTACCGCGACCCCGACCGCGACTATGGCGGCCACTGCCCCAACCCCCAATTCGTCAACGCCGGCGCGCTCGAGTCCGGCCTCGCCGACCTTCTTGCCCGCATCCAGATTCCCGACGATTACCCGGCCCGCGCCCTGTACCATCTCCGCGCCAACCGCGATCCCCAATCCGATCAGCGCCGCCGCGACCGCCTCCAGGAGAAAATCAAGCGCCTCGCCGAACTCTACGCCGAAGGCGTCTACACCCGCCCCGATTATGATCGGCGTGTAGCCGAGACCCGCGCCGAACTCGATACCCTCCAACCCGGCCCGCCCGCTGTCAACCTCGACCAGGCCGCCAAATTCCTCCGCGACTTCCCCGCCCTCTGGGCCAAAGCCGACCCCGAACAGCAAAAACGACTCCTTCAAGCAATGCTCGAAAGAGTCGTCATCTCCGGGCCGGACATCATCGCCCTCCAGCCCAAACCGGACTTCTACCCCCTGTTAGTCTCAAGCGGACCCGACGGGATTCGAGTTTCCGTGAAACTAATCAAACTCCTCTCCCCCGCCACCCCCCTCCTCCGAGTCCCCTACCTCATCCAATCCTCGCTCGGTTGACAGTAGACCACAACTGACTATGATCTCCCACTAGACCAGGGAGACCACCGCCATGCCCGCCTATGCCGGCTTTCGTAGCCTCGCGCATTACCTCAAGCTCCGCCTGCGCCAGAACGACCTCAATCAAAACTCATTCTCCGAAGCCAAAGGCTGGCGCCGCAATTACATCGGCGGCGTCATCCACGGCAATTTCGTCCCCTCGCCCGCACGTTGCCAGACCATCGCCGAATTTTTCGGCGACGACCAGTATCTGGTCATGGTCCTGGCCGGGCATCTCGACCCGCCCGTCGATCAACACGAGCGCGCGCTCCGAGAGATCAACTCTCTGGCCTATGCCCTCGACCCGAAACAGCGACGTCAGGTGCTAGAGTTTATAAAGTCGCTATAGCAGGCGGTTCCATATTGGATGACTAATGGCTGAGCGGGATGGCTTGCGCTTCATCGTCTCACCGTTTGGAGCATATCAGCCTAAGACGATTCGACTCTCTGCTCATATTGCGGCTGTAGTTCAAGCCGAACGGTTTATCCCGCCCAGTCAACAATCACCCAGTGTTTCCCGCGCCCTATCACCTCAACGCCTGCGTCATTTCAAAATCCATCCGCCCACTGCTCGAATTGACCAGCATAAACTTCAGCCACATCGCCCCGATCGGCTTCGGCGGCCCGCCCCGCTCCACGTGCCACCCGCCCTCCCCTGCCCGGTACTCGTCCTTGTACGTCGGCGTCCGCACGTGATAGCTCAAATCCTGAAATTGCATCCCCCGTTGTGAGATTCGTTCCCGCGCAATCGGCATGATCCACGCATCGTGTGTGTGCCCGCTGAACACTATATCCGCATCTGGATACATCACCGCCATCCGGTTCGTCTGGATCACGCCCCGCGTCACCGGTCCGCCCCCGCCCGAGCCGTGAAAGTATTTCAGGTGGCGCGAGACAATTACCGTCTTTTGAATGTGGAACCGGAACACCACCCATCCCCCGTACCCCCCGGCGTAGGCGTTACCGTCGTGGTCGGCGTTCAACCGGTGCACGAAATTGCTGATCAGGTCCACCCCGTGCTTTTCCAGCACCGCCGTCTCGTGATTCCCCCGCCCGATCACTGCAAAGTTCCCGGCGTATGGCCCGTAAAACTCCGCCGCCTCTTTCAACAGCGAATCCAGATACGCCGTCCGTTTGTTCTCGACCCGCAACTGGTCTTTGCTGGATCGCCGGTCGTCCTTGCCCTGCATGGCGTCGAACAGGTCGCCCGCGTCTATGATCACTGCGTTGCGCTCGGCCGCTTGCTCCAGGTGCTTTCGCTCCAGGTCGTGATCGCACCAGGCATTGTCGTGGTGCCGGTCGGAAGATAATAACACCCATTGTTCCCACCCGCTCCTGATTTCCCGAAAGTGAATCTCGTGAACGTTGGGCGCAATCTGGTTGACTTCAAATCCCGGTCTGACCTTTTTCCTACTCATAAAAAAAATAAGGGCGGGTTATTCACCCGCCCTTCGCTCGTTATAGTGGCCCGTGCAGTCGTTTGACCCGTTCTTTCTCCGGGTCGTACTTGTGGGCGTATTGGCTCGCGCTCCAGGCCGTCAAGCCCTGAAAGAGAATCCCGAACAACCACAGCGCCAGGCCGCGCGGCTCTGCCGGCAGAACCACGCCGCCCACGCCCAAAGCGTAGGCCGCCAGCGTTCCGGCCACCGGCATCAGCAGGAACATCGCCAGTACGGTGTAGTGCTTGCTTTTGGCCTTCATCGCCTGGAACCAGCCGGCGCGCTCCAGCAACAGCGAGACGATCACGCCCGCCGAGGCCGGCAGCATCAGCCAGACGACGAATTCAAGCGGATCGGTAGGAAATGGTAATTGCATTTGTCTCTCCTTATGATAATAAGGTGCAGTCTGTTTTCTCTAATGATACTTTCTGCACTCAAGTATCATTGCCAAACCGCGCCCCCGTGTTGCCCGCCGACGGCGGATTTCCGCGAACAGACCTAAACGCACACGGGACGGGATGCGTATTCGACCAGGCGGCCTGCCAGCCGGTGCTCCTGATCGATGCCGGTTATCGTGCCTGGCAGGGCGGCGCGGCCAAATCTCCAGTCGTGTCAATTCGCGCGAAGCAATTCGTGGCAAAAGGTTTATTCCTTGCCCAACAGCGCATCGAAGTCAATCCCGTCCATCCACTCCCGAAACGGCTCCAACGTCTCCTCCTCCGCCTCGACCTGAATTGCCCCTATCGCCAGTCCGCCATTGCCGCCTGCGTGCGTTGCCACCGCGTCGCCGGCTTCCAATGCAATCTTCTCGAAAACAGGTTGCCACTGGATCAGGAACCGCCGCCCGCAAATTGGGCAATACCATTCCTCAGCCCCCGACGGATGCGTGGTTTCCAAAATCATCTCGTGCTGTTCGCTCATGGCTTCCCCTTCGGCGCCGGGATCACATCGTCCGGGCTTGGCGCGTTGGCGATCCCGTTGGCGATCTGCACCGCCTCCGGGTAGTCGTCTTTCACCTCGTTCATCAGGTAGCGTAAAGCGTTCAGGGCGCGGGTCAGCGCCTGCTCCAGGTGATCCACCCTGACCTCGATCTGGTGTAGTTCGATTCTCAAATCTTTGTTCTCGTTACTCATAGCGTCATACAGTGCCTTCCACTGTCCCGCCGCCTTCCCCGACATCTCCACAATCTCGCCGACGGCGCTGGTCTCCGTCTGCTCCGCCTCGGCCAGCGTCTTTTTCACCTCGGCCTTTTGCTTAGGCCGCGTCAGCCACCAGGTCAGAATCGCCGTCAGCGGCGGCCCAAATACGATCAGGAAATTCTTCAGCCACTCAATGTCCATCGCCCTGACCTCAGCTCGTCCACAACACCCTCTTCTGACCCAGCCGCACCAGCGCCCACAGCATCACCGCCGCAAACCCGGCGTACACCGGGAACCCGGTTGACCATGTCCACAAGTGCGCCATGCCCAGCCCGCCGAAGATTGCCAGCAACCCCGCCGCCGTGATCCACCGTTTCCCCGAATCCATCAGCAACAGCCACAGGTGCCCTGCCCCGCCGGCGAACAACAACCAGAACGGCGCCCATCCCGGAATGATCTCCGCCAGCAACGCCCCGGCCGGCGTCTGCCTCACCGGTAACAGCGGGTTGTACGACCACAGCCCCAGGCCGATGGAAATCGCCGCGCAAATCAGTTCGATCAGTTCGATGTCGCCTCGGGTGATCAAGTACCGCAACCGGAACCGCGCCACTGCCCATTTCTCGTTCATCGTCTTCTCATCCGGCCAGCAAATCCACCGCCGCCCCCACGCTCGCCTCGGCCTTCACCACCTGCACCCGCGCCGCGCCTAACTCAGCCAGCGCCTTGGTCAGTAAATCCTTCACGCTCACCGTGTCGCCCGTCGGCGGCGGGTCCGTCTCGTCCCCCGGATCGCCCGGCCCGGTGGCCACCAACTCCAGCCTCGGCGAGTCTACGAACCAGCCGTCGTTGATCAGACCCCACCGGCATCGCGCCTCGATGCTCACTTCAACCTCGGTCGCTTGCGCCGTGAACTCCAGCGCGTGCTCGGTATATTCCCCAAACGGGAATCCTGTCTTCCATTCCGTCACCGCCCCGCCGGCGCTCAACTGCACTTCGCCCGCCAGCGGGTCGTTGGCGTAAATCTTGGCGTCGCCGTCGTAGGCCATCACCAGATCAGGATGCACCGGCGCGGTGAAGCGGTACTTGCTCCCCACCGTCAACCCCGTCACCTTCTGGAACAGCCGCCACCAGATCACCCCCCAGCCCTTGAATATCTTGAGCGTATAATCCCCCGACAGCCAAAACCCGTAATCCTTCGGGTCGGCGTCCTTCTTGTTCCACACCACGCACTCCGGCGGGTCGAAGTTCTGATCCTGCCGCTCCAGCCACGGCGTGTTGAAATCGGCGTACCAGAAATCCCATCCGTCGGGGATCACGATCTCGTTCACGCCCTGCCAGTGATAATGCTTGCCGTTATCAAAGTCGGCGTTCTTCAGCAGATTTCCCATATTTCCCTCATTTCCCCCATCCCCACCATTTCCATCATCTCCTAATAATGTAGCATAGTATGCGCACAAATTTTCGATTACCCGCTGTCCGGCCAGATCGAAGTTCGACCACGGCGGCCCAAATGATCCAACCGTGAAGATCGTCGCCCCCGCCACGTAGCCGTCTTTCCTCAGCTCCCCGTCGTACCACTTCAACTGCTCGGCATAGAATAAATCCGCGTCTTCCGCCCCAAAATGCTCGTTCCACGCCCGCCGCAGGTTGTCTTCCCGCCACGCCCCGCCGCCCGCGAACGGCTTCGGGTTCACCCCCGGATCGATTCCGCATTCGGTGATCACCAGCGGGATCGCCAGTCCTTTAGGTAATAGGTACTGCCGGTAAACTTTCCTGTATCGGCACGTCACCCACCCCTCGTCGCCCTGGTCTTCGTCCGGGTCCACCTGGTTCGGCCCGTACATCCACTGCATCACCGGCCAGCTATACTCGTGCAGTCCCAAGTACCCTCCCGCGCCCTGAGCCTGTCGAATGGCCGGCAGGAACGCCTCCCACACCGGCACGTCCAGCCTTGGCTGCCCCACGCTAAAATTGCCTATGACTGCCCTCAGCCCCATCGCCGCCAGCCGCGCCACCCGACGCGCCTCGAAGGCCGCGTACCACGCCATCTTCTCCATCGTCTCGCACACCGGCTCGTTTGGCCCTTCCCAGGCCGTCACCAACGGGTTGGCCGCCAGCTTCGTCCTCATCCCCTCCACAAACGCATCCGCCGCCTCAGTTGCACCCTGAGCCTGTCGAAGGGCCATCGGGTCGTACATCGAAAAGATTCGCCCGATGATGATCGTCTTCGGCGCAATGGCCTTCACCTGCCCCGCCATCCCGAAGTCGTCCACCAGCTTGATCACCCGCGCCCCGGCCTCGATCATCCGGATCGCGTCCGGCGTCCCTCGCAAACAGTGCGGCCCCAGTTTCGTGCTCAACGAATCACCCCCAAGCAAAATAGACAATACCCCACGAACCGCGCCAGGCAATTCAACCAGTCAAGAAACTTCATCCCGCTCCTCCCCGAACAATGGCGGCAGTTGCCCCGTATCGATCCTCGGCCCCCACCACGCAATCTCGCTCGCCTCGTAAAAGCGGGTGCTGTTGCGGCACTTCCACTCCCCGCCCTCAATCCTGAATACCCTCAGCGTGATCGTCGGCGATAGCGGCCTCTGTGTTTTCGGATCAATGGGTGGCACTTGCAGCCGTGCCCAGTACACTCCCGCCTTCGTCGGCTGCTCCTTCACCCACGGACTATCTGGATACGCCATCTTCCCTTTCCCTCATTTCCCCGTTTTTCCCTTCACCTCTCCACCCTCATCGCGCACGGTGCCTTGCACCTGAACACCGTCTCCAAATTCCCATCGCCATCCACGTCCACGTACAGCCACAACCACCCCGCCTCTGGTTCTGGCTCTGGCGTTGCCGTCTGCACCGGTCCCGAGGCGGTCGGAGTCAACGTCACCATCCGCGTCGGCGTTGGCCCCGCAAACACCACCACCGACGCCGACACGTAGCCGCCCCCCTCCAACTCATACCACCCTCCCGGCATCCCTACGACGCAAGCAAGCTTCCCCCGCTCCAGCCGCCCAATCACGTTATCCCCCACCCACGGCTCGCGCCGGATATTCGCATAAGCATTGATCGCCGTCACCGCCTGGCACGGCCCCGCCCCACCGGCCATGCCAACCATCATCGCCAGCATCAATCCAATCAGTGCCCCGCCCAATCCACGTCTACCTGCCTTCATCCCTTTCCCTCTTTTCCCCCTTTTCCTTTATTTCCCTCACCCTCATTTCCTATTCTTTCACAGCAACCTATCCCCCTGATCCGCCGCCCGCGCAATGATCACCTGCGCGATTCCGCCCAGCGATCCTGCCAGCGCCAGCGTATCCGGTTCGTTGTACTGTACACTTTCGACAAACATGCTTGGAAAATCGTCTTGCATGTTGGCCGGCGTCAGCCCGTGCGGCATCACGTCCGAATTCCTCAGCCAGTTGTTGGGCCGCACCTCGTAAAACGGAATCGCCCGCCCCGAGGTGTCCAATATCTCCTGCTTCCGGTCGCTCACCCGCCGGATGTAGTTCACCGCGGTGCTTGCCAGCTTGTATTGCAGAATGCGGTTCTCCAGCATGTAAAACAGCCAGCGCCGGTTCGTGTTGTCGCCAATCCCTGCCGCCGCCTGCAAAATATCCAGCGCCGTGTTGTCGCGGTTGTAATACTTCTGAATCTGCGTCGTGTTGGTGTCGAAGTCGGTATCATAGATAAATTGCCCGACTCCGGTGATGATCGTCCCTGCCACCACGTACACGTAATCTTGCCCGCTCACCGCCGTCTGGTTATAGATTCTCCAGCCCAGGGTATGCATGAATCCCTCACAGAAGACCGTTAGCTTTGAATCGTTGCTCCCGCTTGCAAAATCCTCGTCCCGTTTGGGTTCCCGGTACTGTGATAGCATCACCGTCGCATATTGTGCCGCGTTGCCCGCTATCATCCGATCAATTTTTGGCGGGGAGAAATATTTCTCTTTGATCCCGTACTTCGCCTGGCTGGTGGTGTCGTCCACCACCGCCGTGCTTGTCTCCGCGCTTTCGGTCGGCGGGTTGGTGCCGGTGTCAATCGGCGTGTAACGCACGCTTGCCCGGTTCCACATCTCCTTCAGGCTGATCCGCATGGACAAACCCGGCTGCACCAGCGTCATCTCTGAAATGAAACCATCCCACACCACAAAGTTTCCGTCGCGCGAATAACGGGTGAGGCGCCGCCCCAGTCCTGTGTAAAACATGTCTTCCAGGACATGCTTCTCGTGCCGGATGTCGAACGAGCATGTATCGAAGCCGATGTTGGCGCCGATCCGGTGCCGGTAGTTGCTCACCCCAAACGATCCTGTAAACTGCGCCACCCCCGACAGCGCCGGGTTGTGGACGATGTGGACCCGGCTCACTCTGCCCCTCGCATAAATTCCCAGCGCTGATGCGCGTAGAGCTTGATGCTCCCGCCGTGATGCAAGGGCGCAAGATACGTCCCCGCCGTGGCGTTATCCGCCAATAGAAAATAAAGCCGGAAGGCCTTGTCCGTCGGGAAGAGCGGCAACTGCCCCCGGCTCTCCCATTTGGAGATCACCCGGTTCGGCTCCGGCGGGCTGGCCCCGTCCGGCCCCATCTGCGTGCACCCCCAGCGCAACAAACCATTGTCCATTTGCAGACCCGCTCCATAGTCGTATACCTGCTGGCCGCTCAATCCGGCGTGCGACGGCACAATGCCCCACTCGTCTACCGGGATGAGAATCAGATCGTAGAGATACAGGTCGGGCGTGGCGCTCGCCGCCTGCGCGTCAATCTGGAAGTAAAAGCCGTTGCTCGACTCCGTCCCCAGGATGATCCGCGGCGCAAGAATTTTGATCTTGCCCAGGCTGACCAATTCGATCCCGGCGTTGACTACCGTCAGCGGCACCGTCGGCGTCGAGAATCCGATCCCGTTGGTAACCGCCACCCCCAGCCGGACCTTCACGTCCCCCGCGCTCCCCGTCACCTGCTTGCACCGCAGATAGGCGTGATACGTGCCTTCGAAATCTGCCGAACTGGCCGCCGTGCCGTTGGTGATTCGAATGCGCTCTACCAGCGTCTGGTTAGTCGCAAACGTGCAAGTTGCCCGCGTGCCGCTGGGAGATTCAATGTCCGCCGCCGTGCTGGTGTCCGTGCCGGTCGCCACTGTCCACTCTGCCGGATTGTTCCCCCCCCAGTTGAGCATCGAGACGAAGTTAGTCAGCCCCCGGCCCTTCATGCCGATTGCCATCCAGCGCACGTCATTGGAAACTTGGACGTACTTCTTGTATTTGATCAGGCCCAGCGCCTCCACGTCGCCTTTCAAAATCGTCGAGGCCACCGATACGTAGTTCTCGCGCGGGTTGTACACCACCTGCGCCCCCTGCCGGGGATTGGTTGACCAACTCGGGTTTGCCGTCAGCCGCACCCGAATCCAGTAGGCCGACACCCCGTTGATCGTCGTCGCCGCCCAGCCCGTCGGCGTGTCAATGTAAATCGGCATGGCCCCAACCGCCGCCCCGAAGATGGGATTGACCGGCACTTTGACAATGCCCCCCACCCAGGCCGCCCCCGTCCAAATCTCCCAGGCCACGGAGCTTGTCGCCGGGCTGGAGGCCGTGCTGATATAGACCACGCCCTGCCGGAATGGCCCCGTGGTCGAGCCAAAATATACGATGTCGCCCGAGGCTGGTGCTGACCCGCTCACCACGTAATAATCAAAATTGGTGGAAGCAACAAGATTCGAGCTAAAGGCCGATAGTGACGCGTCAAAATTGTAGATGTGGGTCAGGGCATGAGTGTCCCGGTGGTTGGCGATGAATTGCTCTGTCGCCACCACCTGCCCCGCCGGAGCCTGCGCCGCGCTCGTCGTCAGCGCCGTCGGCAGCGCCGAAAGCGGAGCATGACTCCTGGCATAAGCTTCGCGCTCAATGGTCAGTGTGTTATTGAGACTCTTGTTGGCGTTCTCAAAAATCAGGCCGTAGGGAAAAGTGCCCTGCTTGAATCTGATCTTCCTGACGAGATAATAGCGGGTATTCGTCTCCCCGCTCGTCTGGGCCTCCATCCACACCGGCGTCTTTTGCCAGTCCGTCGTCTGAAACTCCTTCGCCTCGCGTTTCAACGTTGCCAGGTCTTGCAGTGTCGCCGCAATGTTGTTGTGCGACGTGCCGGTCAGCTTGACCTTGATCACGTCAATGACGTTCTTCGCCTGGCTCGACACGATCTCCGAACCTTCGTCGTGCACCGACTCCCGCACGATGTCATTCGTCTCCGGGTCCTCCGGCTCCCACCCGTTCAGCGCAATGTTGAACGTCGCCGAGTCCAGCAAGTTGACGGTGATCGTCCCGTCGGTAATGAGAAGTCTACGCGCCATTGAGCGCCTGCCTGATGTAGGCCACCACTTCGGCCATATCCATCCTGTCCGAGACGTACACATTCATCGTGATGTTGCGCGCCCCCCCGCCTTCGCCGAACCCTGAGCCTGTCGAAGGGTCGGACCCACCCGCGAAGGACGGCGCCTGCAACCCCACCCCCGCCAGCGCCAACTGCGGCATCCCCGCCGCGCCGGTGATGCCCTGCGCCAGCCCGGCCATAAGGTTCCGACCGAAGCCGTCGAACACGTCGGACGGGGAGCTGATGCCGAACATATTTTTGATGAATTGCAACAGCCCGCCAAAGTTGGTGTTGAATACCGAATAGAGCCATGACAAACTCGCCTCCACGCCCTCGTTGATGCCCTCGACGATGTAGCGGCCTATATCGCGCGCTCCGGCCTTTATTTTCTCCGGCGTGGCAACCAAGGCATTGATCCCGTTGATGATCATGTCTTGTAGCGGTGCCGTGACGTCCATCGTCCAGTCCGCTACCTGATCTCCCCAGGCGTCTTGCACTGCATCCGTCAGCGCGCTGGCGAAGTTCACCCCGAATTCGGCAATCCCCGGCAGGGCATCATTGACCAGCCAATCACCCAATGAGGTCAACAACTTGCCCAGCGCTGGCCCGACCTTTGGCGCAAATGCCTCTCCCCATTCCTCCGCCTTCTCTGCTAGTTTCGGAATGCCGTCGGTGATAATCCAGCCCGTCAATGCCCCCAACAACTCGCCGAGTTTGCCGAGCATCGGCTCGGTCTGCGGCTTGATCCAATCAATAAGCGCCGTTCCCCATTCGAGCAATTTGACGTACCATGTTGGCACCTGTTCAAGAATCCATTGCCAGCCTGCCTCTGCCAACTCGCCCAGCTTCGTGAGCAGTGGCGGGATTTGCGGCTGTATCCAGTCAATGAGCGCCGCGCCCCACTCCTGCGCCCTCGCCCACCACACCGGCACTTGCTCCGTAATCCACGCCCACGCCGCGCCCGCCAACTCGCCCAGCTTCGTGAGCAGTGGCGGGATCATCGGCCCGATCCAGTCCAGGAATGCCTGACCCCAAGCCAAGAGCTTCGGCCACATTTCCGCCGCCGTGGTCGTGATCCAGTTGACGAGGGCTTGGCCCAACCGTTGGAGCAATGGCACAACACTCTCGTTGATGACGGCGAACGCCTTCATAAAGCCCTGGCCGACTTGTTGCCAGTCGCCGCGCATCATCCCCTCAAACATTTCTTTGAACGCGCGCGCCAGCGCCCCGACGATGTATCTCACATTGAGCATCGTGGTTATGAATGGCAACATGCTTTTTGCGAACATGCCGGCTTTGAGGCCGCCGGTCTGCCACACCTCAAGCAGGTTTTTGAGAGTCGAAACGACATTGCCAATCCCGCCCTGACTCCTGACGAATGCCGCCCCCAGGGCCGAAATGCCCGCGACGACCAACCCAACCGGGCTTGCTAAAGCTCCGATGATGGTGCCCAGGGTTCCGAGCAGGCCAATCACCGGTCCCGCCGCCGCGCGCATGAGTGTGCCAAAAATCGAGCGGATCAATGGTTGGATGAGGGGAATAGCCTTGCGCAATCCCGACAGGAATCGGATGATCGGATTGTCTTCGGCCAGGCCAAAGATTCCGCCCTTGAAGTCGCCGGTCTGTAACATCAAAAACAGGTTCTTGAAACTGCCGACGACGTTGCCGATCCCGCCCTGGCTCTTCACGAATGCCGCCCCCAGCGCCGAAATGCCCGCGACGACTAACCCAACCGGGCTTGCTAAAGCTCCGATGATGGTGCCCAGGGTTCCGAGCAGGCCAATCACCGGCCCCGCCGCCGCCAGCACCCCGCCAATGCTGAGTGCCCACTTCACCCACTGCGGGTTTGCCTTTTTCAGCCCGTTGACTAATGGCATGATTTTTTTCAGCAGTTGGATTACGATTGGCACTAAAACCTGTCCGAGCGGGATCGCTACTGCTATCGCTTGGTTCTTCAAATTGTCAAACTGCGCTGACCAGCTCTTATTCTGAATCTCGAAAGCCTTCGTGGTGCTTCCCGCCGAATTGGTGATCGCCTCCAGGTCTGAGGCGAAGCCCACGCCCTCGCCGCGCATCAGCGAGAGCGCCCCGCGCAAAGCGCGCACGTTCGGGAATAGCTCGGCCATCGCTTCGATGTTGCCGCCGGTCGCCGCCTGAATCTCCTGCAACATCCCCGGCAGGCCTACCGCCGCCAGGTGCGCCGCGTTGAACTCCAGCCCCAGCGCCGCCGCCGCGTCCGCCGCCCCGTCCGATGGAGAAATGAACGAAAGCAACATCTGATTCATGGATGTGGTGGCCTCGTTGACGTTGATACCGGACTTCGTCATCGTCGCCAGGCCCGCCGCGATCTGTTCGATTGGGATTTGCGCCGCGCTCGCCGTGCCTAGCGTGTCGCCAATTGCGTTCGACAGGTCGCCAAAGCTAAACACGCCGATGTCCACCGCCTTGAACATCACGTCACTCACTCGCGTCGCCTGATCCGCGTTCATCGAGTAGGCGTTGAGAATGGCCGAGATGCCTTTGGCGCTGATCTCGGTCGTGGTCAGGCCCGCGCTGGCCGCCTTCGTCGAGGCCTCCAGCACCGCCATTGCATCCGCCCCCGCAAACCCCGACGATTGAATCTGGTAGAACCCGCTCGCCAGATTCACCGCGCTGTCACGGGTCACGTTGAGATTGGTGCTCATGGCGACGAACGTGTCCTGCATCCCGGCCAGCGACTCGTCGCTCTGCTTGCTGATGCTCTGGATATTGCGCATCGCCGCGTCCAGGTCGGTCGCCGCCTTGCCCGACGCAATGCCTACCCCCGCCAGCGGTACAGTCAGGCCCATCGTCAGCCCCATTCCAATGTTTCGCATCTGTTGGCCGGTACTGGTCAGCATGTTCTTGGCCCCGGTCAATCCTGTCGCGAGGCCAGAGACATCGGCTCCTATCCGTGCAAAAAGTGACGCGATCTCTGTTCCCATATGCCTAACTCATTCCCTTTTCACCACAAACAAAAAGGGCCACGACTCCCACGATTGCTATTCCTCGCAATCGTGGAAATCGTGGCCCCGGTATCAGAACTCCCGCTGGCGATCATGCCAGCCGTTCATCGTTTCGGTTGCCAGTCAGCGCATCGTGCGCCGCCAAATGTTCTAAGCTTTTAGCTCATCTGTTCAGGATTGTAGCATAACGGGCCATGCCTTATCATTCTCCATCAAGGAGACCATCCGCCGTGAACATCACCCTAAATCGCCTGACCTTCATTACTCTCGTCGCCCTCACCCTGTCCGCCTGCGCGCCCAACTTCCAAAAATGGACGCCCCAGCAAGTCATTGACTCTTTCAAATCTGCCGGCCTGGAAGCCGAAAACACATCTGTCCTCGCACCCGGCGACTATGGCCTCGCCCCCCTCGTCGCCCAGGAAGGCGTTCGTTTCCTCATCCCCGCCCTCGGCCCCGATAGCGGCGGTCGCGTCTTCAGCTTCGAGACCCAGGAGAACTTGGACCAAATGCAGGCCTATTATGTGAAACTTGGCGAAGAAAGCGCCATCCTCTTCTCCTGGGTCTTCGTCCGCGATAACATCCTCGTCCAGATCAACGGCCAGCTTCCCCAAGAAACTGCCCGCAAATACGAATCCGCGCTCAATGGGCTGAAATAATAAGGCCGGAATCTCCATCTTGACAACAATCATTATAGTTATATAATGTAACTATGGCGAACATCACCATTAGAATCCCAGATGAAGTTCATCAGGCACTCAAGATTTCGTCGAAGCGCACAAGGCGATCTCTGAACTCCGAGATTGCTTATGCCATTGAGTATTACCTCAAGAACGCCCCCGAAGTCCATTACGACCCCAATCCCCCCGCTCCAAATGAGACGCCTAAAGCCAAAAAGACCAAACCCTGAATCCACCATATAAGAGTCGAGCCGTTTCGGTGCGCAAACACCTCCCCGGCTCGAACCCCCGCCGTTGACAGAGCAACGGAGAAGGCTAGAGAGATTGTAGCACGGCTACGTCCCCACAGCGCCTTTTTCGCCGCACCTTTCACGGGTGCGGCGTTTTTATCCCGGCGGGAACCATTCTCATCACGAAAGGAAACGACCATGTCCCGCCTTCTTCACCTCAATATAGACCCCGATACCGAAACCTTGCCCCGCGAATTCACCGATACCCTGCTCGCCGAGGCCGCCCTGACTCTCAAGAACTGGCTAGTCAAGAACGGCGCGCCGCCCGAGGCCGTCACCCTCTCCGAATCCATCGTCTTTCTCAACGACTACGGCTGGCGTTGCCGCCACGATCGCCCTTCGGCCATCCAGCTCGCCATGACCGGCATCGTCGAAGACTCGGTTCGCGCCATCAATGCCATCGTTGCCCTCGGCGGCGAATTCCACTGCAACAGCGGCACATCTTATCCCCGCAAGCCCAAACCCTTCAAAGCCAAGCCCAGCAACTGAACATTATGCGCCAAGTGAAGGTAGAACGCCGTTGCAAAAATTGCGGCAAAGTTCAATGGGTGTATCCGTCACATGCCAATCGTCCCTACTGTTCCCAGGCGTGTTACTTCACCGACACGTCCCCTTTGCGGCGGTGGTCAGTGGAAGAGGATGCGATCATTGCCGCCCAATATCCCGATGATGATGTGGCCGTCCTGGCATCGCAACTTGGCCGAACCATTAGAGCGGTCCATACCAGGGCAGAGCGCTTACATATTCGGCGTAGCGGCTATCTCCCTTCAACGGGTGGAGTATTTCGTCCGGCCAAGTACCGAATCAACGAATTGTTTTTTGACACCTGGTCTCCCTCAATGGCTTACATTCTTGGCTTCGTAGCCGCCGATGGCATGGTGACATCTGACGGACGTTTTTCGGTATGCTCTGTCGATTCGTATATCGTTGAATACATCCGCGATGCTATGTTATCCACGCATCCAATCTCCATCGAACAAAGAAAGCCGCACCACAAGCCGTTATCTAAATTGACCATCCACAATCCGCGCCTGGTTCAATCGCTTAAGCCTCTGAACATAGTCCCCCGAAAAACCCACATTCTCCAAATGCCAAAGGTCCCGCATGAATTGTTTGGGGACTTTCTACGTGGATATTTTGATGGTGATGGTTATGTTTTTTCCAGAACCGTCTCGATGTACACCAAAGCTGGATGGCCCAAGTCCAAAATGTGTCAAACCTCTTTCACCTGTGCCTCTCGTCGCATGTTGGAATCAGTGTCAGACCGTCTTAGTCAGAATCACGATATTAGACCTGGTCGTCTCTCCCAAGACGGCAATGGAAATTGGGTTCTAATGTATTACTCCATAACAAGCACCCAAATCTATCAGCTTATGTACGCCAACCCTGGAAGACTCTACCTGCTTCGCAAGCGCCAGCGCTTTGAAGATTATTTGCGCGCCATTGGCTACCCGGAACGGATCATTCCCGCCGTTGATTGTTAATGTTCTGCTCTCCCCCGCCGATTTATTTCGGCGGGGGAGAAGACTCCCTAATCGTTTCTTATTTCTTCATACAACCGCACATACTCCAGCGCCGCCTCAGGCTTGTCGCCCTTCGAGACGCGCTCTTTCAGCCTGGCGTCAACCTCGTAAAAAGCAATCCAGCCGTTCAAGTCATCGCCCGACAGCCGCCGCCCAAGCTCCCTGGGGCTTGAAAATCCAAGCGCCAGAGAAAGCGTATACAGGAATCTAAATCGGCTGTCGGCAATTAGTTTTTTCGCGCCGCCTTGACTGCGGCCTGATCAAACCCGCTCAAGCGCATGAAGGCATTGGCAATCTTCGTCACCGCGCTCATGCTCTTAGTCTTCAGCCACTCGACATCGGCGTCCGTGAATTTCGGCTCGACGACCCCGACCACAATCGAGTACAGCGTCGCCTTCTCGGAGTCGATCTCACCGTCCTCGCCCTGCATCTGCTTCAACAGGGCCATGCCGTCGGCCACGCTCACCCCCTGCACCACCACCGAGCCGCCCCATTC
>ERZ1292623.2265-Hain-H51-01um-R1-2265-length-17465-cov-37_pt1 | contig 17465 bp, 25 predicted proteins | sample MGYA00564398_ERZ1292623 | MGnify/ENA primary metagenome ERZ1292623 (study PRJEB36523, sample SAMEA6512633) | groundwater metagenome | collected 2019-01-07 | study: AquaDiva: Metagenomics assemblies of 32 groundwater samples | reverse complement strand
TAAAACAATTCCAATAAGAATTATCAATACATAATCTGATTTCCCAGGCTTCTTAATCCAAGAGAAATTTTTATTCTTGAGAGAAACAAGAGAAAACAATATTATAATTAATATAATATCCCAAACAGAAGAGAGAAGAATTCTTGAAAAATAGAATGATATTTCAGGCTTTAATGGAAGAACATTCTAGTCATATAATATAGGATGCGAGAATTCCCAAAGAAGATTTAAAATAAAAGAGAATGCAAGAAGTAAAGATATTTTCTTTCTCATGCTTTAATGGATATAAGGAGATTATTATATCTAACTACAATCTGAATTTTCGGTTCATTCATTCGTATCGAAGGGCGTCAACTGTCTTAAGTTTGGATGCACGATAAGCTGGCCATATTCCTGAAATGGAACCTATAAGAAATGAGAAAAGCAAACAACCGACAATTAGATATGCTGGCGCTGTTGCCTGTAATAAATTAGTTCCTAATTGTTGAGTTGCAATATATTCTATTAATTTTGAAACAGAAAATCCTAGAATAACTCCGAAAATTCCTCCAACTAAACCTATCAATCCAGATTCTATTAAAAATATTTTAAGGATATCTGAATTTCTTGCACCTACTGCTTTCATTGTTCCTATCTCTTTTGTTCTCTCTAAAACTGATGTGAACATTGTGTTTGCTATTCCTATTGCACCTACTAATAATGAAATTCCTGCAACACCTGCTAGAAATGCAGTTATTATGTTAAGAATTGTTCCGAAACTTTCTAATAATTCTTCAGGAGTTAAAATTGAAAAATCTTTTGTTTTTTCTGTAACTCCTCTTGTATTTTTTAACTTTTTATCTACTCTTTCTGCAACTTCTTTTAATTTATTTACATCATCTACTTTAACTACTATATGATCTATTCTATCATTAATTCCTGTTAGAGCTTTGAAATCTTCAATGGACATTAATATAATTCTATCGTCTCCAGAATTTCCTACTTGACTTGTAATTGCTCTTATCTTAAACTCTTTATCATTTAAAAGAATTTTATCTCCTACTTTTGCTGGTTTTTTTAGCCAATTTGTATATTTGAACTGATATCCTACTGCAACGTATCCATTATCTCCAACTTTTAACAATCTTCCTTCATCTGGTTTAAATCCTCCGTTTTCTAAAAATAAACTGCCGTGTTCTAATGGAAATCCAACTGCGTTTGTGTATCTTACTTCTCCATTTATTTCTACTTTGACTGGACTTGCCGTCATGTAAACAGTTTCTTTTACTCCTGAAATTTTATTTATTGCATTTACATCTTCTATTGAAAGAGAAACTGCTCCTCCACTTCCTGGACCTGCAATTTGTCCTTTTGGGAGAACAAAGAATTTATCTGTTCCAAGAGTTTCAAACTGCTGTTTTACTGCTTCCTGCAAACCTAATGATATTGATATTAACATGAATATTGTTGCGATTGAAATTATAATTCCTAAAATTGTAAGCCATGACCTTAAACGCCTTTTTCTAAGGTTTTTTAATGCGAGGGTGAAAAAGTCGGAGATCATTTTCTTAGAACCTCCTTAACTAATCCTATTCTTGCTTTTGGAATAAACCATTTATCATTATAATCAAGAACTTTTCCATGTGTGAAAGATTCTCTTAAACTTTTAGGTAAATAGAGATGACAAATCAATCCAGACAATCTATAAATGCTTTCTTGGACAGAAGATATGTCAGTAAGGTTCATCTCTAAGGCTGTCTGAACTAATGAAAACGAAGATGGACTTCCTCCCCAATATTTTATGTAAATATGTCTTAATATTTCTCTATCTTGGGAAGCTATATCTTTAACAAAAAATCCTGAAGAAACTCCTGCTTTTACTGCTTCTAAATTTTCAGGAGGAATTAAACGAGAATTATATGTTTCTGGCAACATACCCTCTTGTACATCATCTACTACTTTAGCTATACCTATAATACCTAAAAGTTTTGAAGAGTGTCTTTGATATCTTGCAACTTCTTTATGTCTTATCATTTCTTGTTCTTCAAAAATTGACATGCCTTTTTGATTAAGTCTTTCTAGCTCTTGAAGCTCATTTAATGATAGTGCTTCTTTGAATGCAATTATTGCATCGTCCCTATTCCTGCCAGCAATACATTGAGCATATAGATGACTATGTTTTTTATAAAAGTTAGTTAATTGGGTGATATTGTCTCTACTTTTCTCTTCAAGTATTCTATCTTGTTCTCTGAATTCTCGCTTCCAAACTGGAAGTTCTGTATTTGGAATAGTTGCATCATCTATTCTTGCCTCTTTTAAATTTCTCTGTGTAAAACCTAAAGGCAACCCATTAAACCCTGCTGTAATTCTAAGAGCATATCTTTGATTTTCTGTTAGTGGAATTTCAAATTTCATCGTCTCAATGCCTCCACAGGTTTTAATTTAGAGGCTTGGAAAGCTGGGACGAGTCCTGAAATGATTCCAATTAAACAGGAAAAGGCAAGAGCAGATAATATAAGAGGATAAGAGATTTGAACGTCGAGGATTGTGCTTCCTAATGCGTTGTTTGCTAATGCAGATACGCCGAATGCTAAAGCTAAACCTAATATTATTCCTACTACTCCCCCTACAAAACCTAACAAAGCAGATTCAATTAAAAATATTGATAATACATCTTTATTTTTTGCTCCAATCGCTTCTAATGTTCCAATTTCTTTTGTTCTTTCTAAAACCGAAGTGAATAATGTGTTTGTAATCCCAATTCCTCCGACGAGCAAGGAAATGGCTGCAATTCCTACAACAATTATGTTAATTATGTTTAGAATTGTATTTACTGCACCTAATGCTTGAATGGGGGTTTGAACTGAAAAATCTTCTTCTCCCTGTTTTTCTTTTCTATCCCTTCTTAACTTCTCTGAAATGTCATTTGCTACTCTGTCTATGTTATCTTTATCGTCTACTTGAACTACTATAAAATCAAACTCATCTCCGATATTGTATAAATCTGTCATATCTTCTTCAAGCATAAAAATTGCGCTGTTAAATTGGAATGAAGACATTTTTTTAAGAAATCCTATAACTTTAAACTCTTTGTCTTGTATTTTTAATATGCTTCCTACTCTAATATCCTTATCATATCTTCCAGATTCTGCAAAGTCGCTTCCTAGCAATACTAAACCTGTATCTAATGCCCCCAATAATTTTCCTGAATCTGCTTCCATTTCAAAAGAATCGTACATGTAATCTATGTCGTCTTGTTTTTCTGGAACGCTTCCTATGTATTCAAACATTGCAACTTTATTGTATTCAAATTTTCCAACCCTTAATATTCTTACAATTGCTCTGTCAACTCCAGAAACTCCTTCTATTATTTTTAAGTCATGCTCGTTCATTTTATCTACTGAAGTTGAACCTGGGGGGCCGAAACCAGTTCCTTGATTTTGAACTAGCAATCTGTCTGCTGATAATGTTGAAAATTGGCCTGTAATTGCTTCTTGTAGGCCATTACCTAGAGAAATTAATGAAACAACTGCTGCAATTCCTATAAAAATTCCTAAAAGTGTGAGGGTAGAACGTAAACCTCTGTGTTTTAGGTTTTGGAGTGCGAGAAAAAAATAGGATTTTATCATGGGAATTATCTCCCGCGAAGTTGTACTCTGCCTCTAAATCTTGGATTGCTTCTAATTTGTAGATTGTAATCTTGAAAACTAAAACTTCTAAATCCCATTACATGTACAATGTCGACATTGAATCTTACTTCTGGTCTTTCTGAAATATCAATTTTATTTCTTCTACCTTGATAAACGGCTCCTACAGCTCTTGCAGATTCTGAATATGATTGATTATTCATTTTATTTTACTTCCTGCATTCTTTGCATGCTCTTTTTCAGTCTTCTTCGTTTTGCAATTGCTCTCCAGACAATCCAGATGACAATTATCAAGATAATTATACCAACGTAAAGCAATGTATTGCTTTTACTTATCAATCCCAATTTAAGCGCATCTTCTTTTGTATAAACGCTTACAGGTAATTCAACATTCTTTGTTATCTTGCTATTATCAAAATTCCTGTATTCCACTATTGCAAGAAGGTTTGCGTCCTGCTTGTTAAATATAACATCAAAGGTAGTAGTTTCAAAATCATCTGAGTCGATGCTTCCTATGTATTCATCTGAATCTGACAATAATGTGAATCCTTCTGGAATAACTTTTACGCTGACAAACTGTGCATCTGCAAAGCCCTTATTCACGATTTTAAGAGTTACTTTGCCTTTCTGTCCAACTATTGGATTTTCTGTGCTTATTGAGTATGAAAGATCTGGTTGAGAACTTACTCTTATCCCTATTGTTCCAGTTCTTGTTTTTTCTGTATTATTTATCTCATATCTTAATGTGTAGGGAATTTCGTAATCTCCTGGTGCAATTGTATTTGAGGCCTTGAGAAGAAAAGTAAATGTTTCCTCGTCTCCCTCTCTAATCTCTTCTATGGAATCTTCAGAACTTCCTATGGGAATAAATGGGAGATTGGCTAAATTTAAAGATAGAGATACTGGTGCTAAGTCTTCATTTAAAGTGTTTTCAACTTCTATAGATATTCTTGACTGTTCTCCTGGAGAAATTTGATCAGTGTTTACATTCTTTACTATAAGAGCCGATGCTGAAGCTACAAGAAAAACTAATGCTAGTATTGCTGATAAGATTATCTTTGTTTTCATAATTATTTCTTATTTTTCTTATTTAAAAACCTTTTGTATTATGACTATAAAGGGGTTACAATTTAACTTCTTTCCAATTATCATTCATTTTCTTTGTAATCTTTTCTACAATTCCATCTTTAATCCAGTAAATTGTTCTTGCATGGGATAATGCTTTTTCTGGGTCATGAGTAATCATAATTATAGTTGTGCCTTTTTTGTTTAAGTCTTCTAGGAATTGCATTACCATTGCTCCTGTTTTTGTGTCTAAGTTTCCTGTTGGTTCGTCTGCTAAAATAACCTCTGGATTGTTTGCTAATGCTCTTGCAATTGCTATTCTCTGCTGTTGGCCTCCAGAAAGTTGATTTGGATAATGGTCTGCTCTATCATGGAGCTCTACAAGTTTAAGTAAATCCAATGCCCTCTTTTCTCTATCTTCTTTTGATATGCCTTGGAATAACATTGGAAGAGCTACATTTTCTAGAGTAGTAAGATTTGGAATAAGATTGAAACTTTGGAAGATAAATCCTATTTTTCTGCCCCTTATCTGAGCCAATTGGGATTCATCTAAGTGGGAAATGTCGTGCCCATCAAGATAAATGCTTCCCGATGTAGGTAAGTCTAAACTGCCTGTAAGATTCATTGCAGTTGATTTTCCAGAACCAGAAGGACCCATGATTGCCACAAAATCTCCCTTCTCTACTCCTATATCAAAACCGTCCAGAGCTTTTACTACATTGTCTCCCATTTCATAATACTTCTTAACGTTTTTCAGAGTTATTACTTCATTATTTGCCATAGAAATGTGTGATTGGCAAGGTTTAAAAAGGTTCTTCATGAAATAAATGCATGATAGTTCCAGTCAGATGTTTTGGATGTGGAAGGCCTGTAGGGCATTTATGGGAAGAATATAAGAAAAGAATAGATGCCGGAGAGGATTCAGGAAAAGTTCTTGATGAGCTTGGATTAGAAAGATATTGTTGTAGAGCAGTATTGCTTGGTCAGGCAGATATGCTTCCTGAAATTACAAAGTTCAAAAAAGCCTAGTTTTAGAGGTGATGGTTGACTGCCAAAAGTCAAACATTACATGGATGAAGAAAATTTTAGATGGCAGAGAAATGCTGTAATTGATTCTGGTGTTTTGGAATATGTTGCTTTTCATACTGATGAAGGATTACAAATTAGAGAGGCTGTTGTTAGAAAACCTAAAGAAATATTGTTTGGAGATAATAAGATAAAAATAGCCTTTCTAACAGCATTTTTTAACGATGAGGGTTCCATATCTAATGATGGAAGAATTATGGGAGATTTAAAGAATGAAATTATGATTAAACAAATAATTTCTATGCTAAGAGAATTTGATTTACCTTTTAAAATGATTGATTACAAAGAGAAAAATGGTTTAATCTATAAAATATATCTTCCTAAGAAGTTAGAATATCTTGAAAGATTTCAACAATTAAACTTATTTGATAAATCTATTATCACTCATGGTAAAAATATATTAAATAAGAAAGAGAATATTCTGAAAGTACATGTAGAAAAGCTTAAAAACCCAATATAACCTACATTTGGGAAGACGGCCATAGCGTCGGGGAAATACCCAGATCCATTCCGAACCTGGAAGTCAAGCCCTTCGCGTCGGTTGCGTTAGTCTCAGAACAGAGGCGAAACTCCGATGCTGTCTTCGTCATTTTCTTTTATATAAATGCTTAAAAATGTGAAAATGTGATTATTCTTATGGCTTTGATTAATGATAAAGAAAAGATGATTAAGATTGCTTCGCATTTTGCAGGAAAAAGGATTGCTGTTGTTGGGGATATAGTTCTTGACTTATACACTGAAGGTTTTGTTGAAAGGACGAATCCAGAAATGCCTGGTGCACCGATATTAAGAGTAGTAAATGAAAAATATGTTTTGGGATGTGCAGGAAATGTGGCGGCTAATCTTGCTTCTCTTGGAGCAGAGGTTTATCTTTATGGCATATTGCATGAAGATTCAATTAAGCAAAAAATACTTCAAATATGTCAAGAAAATAAAATAAAATTAAGATATATATCTTGTGAGGGAAAAAATATTGTGAAGCAAAGACTACTTGAGAAAAGTCATAATCACTATATAGTTCGGGCAGATCATGGAGAAGATAATCTAAAGCCCTTGGACGAAATAACACAAAAAGCACTAATTGATCTCCTTGACAGTAATGGAGGGTATGATTGTGTAGTCTTTTCAGATTATAATAAGAGAATATTTAGAGGATCTGATTTTGGCAAAAAATTAGTAGCATTTTCCAATGAAAAAGGAATCCCTAGTGTTGTTGATGCTAAACCTGCCAATGTAATGCATTTTAAGGGGGTTACTCTTATAAGGCCTAATGAAAAAGAAGCGAGAAAGATGTACAATCTAGAAAATGCTCCTATTGAAGAAGTTATAGTCAAGTTAAGAGAAATGACTGGAAGCAAATATGCAGTGATAACTAGAGGTTCTGCTGGAGTTTCAAGTTTAGATGAAATATATCATGAAATACCTACAAAGGTGAGAGAAGTTGTTGATGTAAGCGGAGCAGGAGATACTTTTCTTGCTACATTAACATTGTCTATGCTTTCTGGGGCAAGTTTGACAGAAGCGTGCGAGATTGCTAACTATGCTTCAGGAGTTGTTGTTGAAAAAGCAGGAACGGCTACATTAAGTATTGGTGAATTGAATGAAAGAATAAAAAGTGATAATTAGAATAAAATGTGCAGATAAATCTATAAAGTGGATTTTACTGAAAATTTGATGAGTGGAAAAAAAATAGGTATTATGGGGAACGGCTTTGTAGGCGACGCTGTTGCCCAGGGATTCAGTCCTGGTTCTACTGGGAATTGCCAAGTACTTATATATGATAAGAATCCAGAGAAAAGTATCAATACACTAATAGAGTTATGCCAAAATTCTGAGATAATATTTGTATGTGTGCCTACACCTATGAATGCAGACGGTTCAATAAATATAGAGATAGTAAGGGGGGCAGTAAAAAGCATTAATGAAAATAAGGGAAATAATCTACCTATAGTTGTAATAAAATCAACTATTGTGCCTGGAACAATGACAAAATTATCTAAAGAATTTCCAAGTTTAAAATTTATTTTTAATCCAGAATTTCTTACTCAAAGATCTGCAAGACTTGATTTTCTCACACAGACAAGAATAATCCTTGGTGGAAAAAAGGAAGATGCTACAAAAGTAGCAGAACTATTCAAATCTAGATTCCATGGGGCAAAAATAATAGAAACCAATTTTGAAACTGCTGAACTTGTAAAATATATGTGTAATGTCTTTTTCAGCGTGAAAATTTCATTTGCTAATGAGATGAAACTTGTGTGCGAAAAAGTAGGTGCAGACTGGAATGATCTTCTTGCAGGATTTGTATCTGATGGAAGAGTTGCTGACGCGCATTTAAGTGTTCCAGGACCTGATGGAAAAAGAGGTTTTGGAGGAGTGTGTTTTCCAAAGGATATTAATGCATTCATATCTTTCGCAGAGAGTATTGGAATAAATACAAATACTATCAAGGGTGCTTGGAAGACTAATCTGGAAGTAAGGGAAGAAAAAGATTGGGAAAACCTAAAAGGCAGGGCAGTTTCTTAATTTATGGAAAATAATTCTTACAAGCCTGAGAAGCATAAAAAAGGATGGGGGTATGAGGATTGGATTGCAAATAAAAAAGAATACTGTGGTAAATTGCTTTTCTTTGAAAAAGGAAAGAGATGTAGCATTCATTACCACAAGTTAAAAGATGAAACATTCTTCTTATTCTCTGGGAAAATGAAAATATTGCTATCTAACTCTCCTGAAGATTATGATGCGGGTAAGAAAGAAGAAATAGTTTTGAACGTTGGAGAGTGCTTATACATTTGGCCTGGAAGAGTGCATAGAATGGAAGCTATTGAAGACAGCAATTTAATGGAATTCAGCACCGAGCATTTTGAGGAAGACAGTTATAGAATAGAGAAAGGCGATTAGGGATAAGCTTTAAAATGCGTTCTTCTTTTGAATTGATAAGCAGGGGTAGCGAAGTGGTCAAACGCGAGAGCCTCAAGAGCTCTTTCCTTAGTGGATTCGGAGGTTCGAATCCTCCCTCCTGCATTAGTTAATTTTAAAACTCTTCAATTCATTGGAGGCGTATGCGCCTGTAGCTCAGCCTGGATAGAGCATTGGGGTCCTAACCCAAGGGTCGTAGGTTCAAATCCTATCAGGCGCGTGTGAGAATTTGAATGAGTGAAAAAGATGCAAGTATTTAATTTTATAAGGGTTACAAATGTTTATATTGGTTGAAACCCTAAAAAATTATGCCTTTTAAAAATCCTGAAAAAAGAAAAGAGTATCGCAAAGAGATTTATGAGAAGAACAAGAGGAAAGTTCTCTTTAGCGTCAGAAAAAGAAAAAGGGAGCTAGGCAAATGGTTTCTTGATTATAAGAAAAATCTTAAATGTGAGTTGTGTAATGAGAATCATCCTGCGACCATAGATTTTCATCATAAGGAGATATCATCAAAAAAAGAAGGAGGGGTTTCTTATTTGGTTTATAATGGGTACTCTATAAATCGTATAAAGGAAGAGATAGCAAAGTGCCAAGTTCTATGTGTTAATTGCCATAGAAAAACCCATTACAAAAACAGCAAACTTTAAAACTGCTTATTAATAAGTAAATTTATGCGCTCGTAGTTTAATGGCAGAATAGGTGGTTTCCAGGCCTTAGATAATATCAAAAGGCGAAATAACCACTTGACACGGGTCCGATTCCCGTCGGGCGCATTGCTTTTAATTAAGTTTAAAAGTTGCATAAATATAAGTTAAATATGGAACAACATCAAACGAAGGTAAGTAGTCAAAAAAACTGGTACGATAAAAGTTATAAAGTTCTTTTGTTCATCCCTGTTGCTCTGTTAGTTTTATCTTTTATTTATTTGTTTATGTTTTATCAAGATAACGGAGATTTCATAAGAAAAGATGTTTCCTTAACAGGTGGAACTAGCATAAGCTTATTTGATGAGAATATTGATAAAGAACAGATAATAGATGCCCTTGAACAAAAATTTCCAGATATAGGCGTGAGAACTATTTCTGACATCATAACAGGAAAACAAATAGGTTTGGTAATTGAGACTAAAGCAGAAGTTGAGCCCGTTAAAGTGGCATTACAGGAGGCGATAGGTTATGAATTAAATGAGGATAATTCTTCAATAGAATTTTCAGGTTCTTCATTATCTTCTGGATTTTACAAACAGCTTAGATTTGCATTAGTGCTTGCATTTGTTCTTATGGCTATTGTTGTCTTTATTATATTCAGAAGCTTTGCACCTAGCATCGCAGTAGTTTTTGCCGCATTTTCAGATATAGTTATGACTATTGCTACTGTAAACTTAATGGGAATGGACTTATCTGCTGCAGGAATTGTTGCTTTGCTTATGCTTATAGGATATAGCGTCGATACAGATATATTACTGACTACTAGAATGTTGAAAGGAGAGGAATCAAGTTTGAATGCTAGAATTTTTGGAGCACTAAAAACTGGAATGACTATGACTTTGGCGGCGATTGCCGCAGTAGTGGTTTCTTTATTAATAACCTATAATGTTTCAGAGGTATTAAAGCAGACTTTTGAAATAATCCTTATAGGGCTTATTTTTGACATAATGAATACTTGGCTTACAAATGCGTCTATATTAAAATGGTACATGGAGGTTAAAGGTTTAAGATAAAATGGCAAATAAATTAGGATGGAGAGTTTGGATGTTGATAATTGTGCTGTTACTTAGTATCTGGCTCATTGGAATAAATTTTGAAGATGGAGTTGTTGTTAGATCTATAGATAAAAATTCTAGTTTTTATGATTCTGGACTAAGATCTGGAGAGATAATAACTCAAGTAGATGGAAATAAAGTTGAGAGTAAAGAAGATTACTCTAGAGTAATTGGGGAGCTCGATTTCAGTAAAGGCGAGAGGAGATTAGATATAACTACAAAAGATAATGAGTATACTGTTCTTACTGATGAAATACCTGAAATAACAGTTGAAGACGTGCCTAGGACTAAAATAAAAACCGGGTTGGATTTGAGGGGAGGGGCTAGAGCATTAGTTCAACCTGATCAAAAGATAAACGATGAGCAGTTAAATGATTTGATTGCTGTAAGCAGTAATAGATTTAATGTTTTTGGCTTGAGAGATGTTCAAATAAGGGGAGTTAGAGATTTAGAAGGAAATAGATTTATGCTTGTAGAAGTTGCAGGAGCAAGTCCTCAAGATTTAGAAAATTTAATATCTCAACAGGGAAAGTTTGAAGCAAAGGTGGGAAATGAAACCGTATTTATTGGTGGAGAAAATGATATTGCTGATGTATGCAGGAATGATGCTACATGCGCAGGAATAACTGCCTGTCAGCAAGCGAGTGAGGGATATTTCTGCAGATACCAGTTTACATTATTCTTGACTGAACAAGCCGCAAAGAAGCATGCAGAAGTAACTAAAGATATACCTCTTGATAGCTCTGGAGCATATTTAACTGAAAAATTGCATCTATTTGTCGACGAGAATGAGGTGGAAACATTATCTATAGGCGCCAGTTTGAAGGGGCAGGTAACTACTGAAATATCTATACAAGGTACGGGCATAGGAAATACTCAAGAAGATGCTTTGAGAAACACCAGGGAATCAATGAATAGAATGCAAACAATTCTCATTACAGGAAGTCTCCCTTACAAATTAAATATAGTCAAGATGGACACAATTTCCCCCACTCTTGGAGAACAATTTACAAAATTAATATTGCTTGCAGGCATTGCTTCCATACTTGTTGTTTCCTTGATAATATTTATAAGATATAGAAAGGTTAAAGCTTCTCTTGCTTTGCTACTCACTTCATTTTCTGAAATAATAATCATTCTTGGAGTTGCGGCAATGATAAAGTGGAATTTAGACTTGCCAAGCATAGCGGGAATACTGGCAACTATTGGAACTGGAGTAGATAGCCAAATAATTATTTTAGACGAAGCGAGAAGAGGAATTACAATGAGTGTTAAAGAAAAGATGAAGAGGGCCTTGTTTGTAGTATTTGCAATTTACTTTACTTCACTTGCATCACTTATTCCACTGTACTGGGCAGGAGCAGGCCTTTTCAAAGGTTTTGCAATAACAACAATAATTGGAATAACTGCTGGAGTATTCATCTCTAGACCAGCATTTGCAGAGATAATTGGAAAAATAGGAGATAGGCCTAATGCTTCCTAAGTGGCACATTTTTTATGGATTTATATTTGCACTAATACTCAAATTAATTTATCCCTCTATGCTGTATATTGATCTTGGAGTAGTTTTTCTTGCCAGCTTCTTAATGGATACTGATCATTACATCTCTGCTTTTCTTAAAACTAAAAAAATAGATTTTATGAATAACTATAATTATCATCTTAAAGAGGGAGAGAAAAGAATGAAAAAACTCAGTAAAGGTATCAGGGAAAGGGAGCCATTTCATTTATTTCATACTATTGAATTTCACATAGTTGTGGCAATTTTAGGGCTTTTCTGGAATCCTTTTCTTTTCATATTTATAGGCATGGTTTTCCACTCATTGCTTGATCTTGGGTTTATGATGTATCACGATATTTTGTTTATGAGGGAATTTTTCTTCTTTAATTGGCTTGCTAAAAAATTGGGATAAAACAAGGCAGTTATCGTTTACTGGTGATTAAGCGAGTTGCGTAGCAACCCCAAGCTACGAATTCAGAGTCTTGGGACTTTTGCTTTGTTCTCAGCCGATTTCGAGCGTAATTATTGACACTTTTAAAAGGTAACAAAAGAAAATATTTAAATAGCATATACCGGTAATAACCTTATGGGAAAAACATTAGAAAAATTATTGGATGTGACGGCTGCAATATTATTACTTGGAAGTACATATGTAACATTTAATGTTTTCCCAACTTATGACAATTCAAATAAAGAAGTTGTAAAACAAAGATTAGTTTATGGTTTTACTGGTTATGCCGCAGCATTAGGAACAGCACTTATTTTAAGAAAAAGAAAAAGTTAGTCAGCAATTTCGTTTAAGCAAGCGATTGTGCGATACTTTGTTCGCACTCTGCGGTTAAGCGGAGCGAGAAACCTCAAAAACATAGTTTTTGACGGCACCCAAGAATTAAAAATTCTTGGTGTAACAATGCTGAGAATGCGACACCTAAAGGACAGGGAGTGGGGCAAGATAATTCTACAATTAAAACTGGGGGGAGCAGAGCACCGCCTATTGTGAATTTAATATTAAGCGGCGAATCTAAAATTCTTCTAATCGTTCAGGCTAAAAGAAGTTGAGGACAATTATATATTCTCAACAGAAACAGTAGAAAGGAAATCTTTGGAAATGCGCTTGCTTACATTCAAGACTTCAATACCTATAATATTCCCTTTATTATCCATATCAACTATTGTGCTATTGTCTATTTTCTGGTTCTTACTAAAAGGAGCATCACTAAGTTCGATATACATTGCGTCTGCATCTTTATCTATTCGTATTTTCATATCCAGTAGAGAGTAATGACTTTTATATAGTTTTCCCTTGTGAAAACTACTTCTATTATTCCTCTTCCTATATTCTTTGTCGAGTAATATTTATCCCCAATTTTCTGCGTTTTTTTAGGGTATTTAATAGCAGAAATTACCTCATCTTCTGTGATACGCCTTTTGTTCATAGTATATCGAGCATGTTCTGTAAACTGAATATTCATCCTATATTCTAAGCAAGCAAGATTATAATTCTTTCTGCTGTTTATTAGTATTAAACCGAGACTTACAGCATCTATCGGTTCGAACTAAGAGAACAATTTAGGATAAATTGAGATAGATGCCGTTTAGCAGTGATTAAGCGTCACGAATGTGCTCGGGCTATTCACGAAGACTCCCGAGAGATGACTTCTGCATGCACTCTTTTCTGGAGCGTAATTACCGAGCATTCTTAGAAACCAAGAAAACCTGTGGTTTTCGGGGCGCTCAAGAACTTACGTTCTTGACGTTTGTTAGGGTGGGAAATTTTAATCCGAGAAATTGTTTTTGTTTTTCGTGTGAGCCACATCCTTTTTTGCTTCTTTCATCAAGAACGAAGTTCTTGAATGCCGTCAAGAATTGGAAATTCTTGAGGTTTGGGAAAAAGAAGCCTCAATTCTAACAAAAGAGAAAGGTTTATAAATAAGATATTCTTATCAATAAGATAAACTTATAGGAGGTAAAAATGGAAAATATAGAAGTAACAAGCATAAGTTCACGTGGACAGGTAGTAATCCCTCAAAACTTGAGAGATAAGCTAAAAATACGTGAAGGAGAGAAGTTTGTCGTAATCGGAGAAGATAATACTATTATCTTGAGAAAACTTGAGATGCCTTCATTTAAGGGATTTGATAAATTACTTGCAAAAACAAGAGAATTTGCAAAAAAGAATGAATTAAAAGAAATAAATGTTGAGCAAGCTGTAAGAAATGCTCGTAAAAAATGAGAGTTGTTTTAGATACAAATGTATTTATCTCTGGAATATTTTGGAGCGGAAATTATTGCTCTCAATTGATAGACAAATGGAAGAATAAAGAAATTGAGTTAGTAAGTTCTATTAATATAATCCAAGAATTAGTTGAAACCTTAAGAAATTTTAAGGTTCATATGCCTGAAACTATGATTGAAGAGTGGAGAAAGGTTATTCTTAATAACTCTATAATTATAGAATCTTCAACAAAAGTAAATGCAGTAAAAGAAGACCTAGAGGATAATAAGTTTATTGAAACGGCGATTGATGGGAAAGCTGAATTTATTATAAGTCAAGACAAACATCTTCTTAATTTGAAAGAATATCAAGGGATAAGAATTGTGAAGCCAGAAGAAGCAGTTAAAATTCTGTAAGAATCTGTTTTATAGTGAGTAAGTTTGATTTACACTAAAGATTTATATTTTAGATAATCTTTCTTTTACAAATATTTAGAAAGAAAGTTGAAAGAGGATTAAGCAACTCTTCTTATTCTTCCAGCTTTCACATCTTCCAAACTATTTTTGAATTGTCTTAATAAATAAAAATCTATTTTTTCAAGCTCTCTAAGCATAACTACCTTTGCTTTCATTCTCTCATACTCGTCCTTAGGTATGCTTATCATTTCCATGTTTATTTTAAAGAAGTGAATTTTTTAATCCTTTCTATTTGTCAACTGTGTTGCATGACTCCTAAAAATCAACACAGTTTATTTCTTATTTTCGACCAGATAAGTTTATTTGTGAGGAATTCTACCAATATGTTTGGCTTTAAAATCTTCAATAATCTTATCAAATTTTTCCAATGTAAATTCTGGCCAGAAGCAAGTAGGAAAATACAACTGAGCATTTGCACTCTGTAATGGAAGAAAACCGCTAAGTCTTCTTGCTTCTGGTTCAGTTCTTATAACTAAATCTAAAGTAGGTATTCTAGATGTTCTTATTGGCCTAGTTTTAAAATCCCAATCTGGAGAATAATTAACAAGCAAATCAACATTCATTTTTGGATCAACTTGAAAAGAAGAAAGCTTGAAGAGATTAGAAGCTCTCTCAAAGCTCTCATCCCCAAAACAAGAGACAGAAATTCCTTTTATTTGACTAAATAAAATCAATCCATAATTTAATCCTATGATTACTGCTCCAACTTCCTCTAATTTTCTTTCTCTCACATTCTCAGCAGATAAACCATAAAATACAATTCTGCTAATATCGCCCCGCCCTAATGAATGTTTCACTAAATTTCCTGCAATAACTGCCCCATTAAAATAAGATTCCGAATAAGACAATCTATTTTTTCTTGCCCATTTTCTACTTCCATCTGGAGTAATTCCTATCTGTAAGCCCATAAAATTCTAGTTATTAGTTAATTTATAAATCCTCTGATTAATATCTACCAAGTATATGTTTATTATTTTCTTCGTATCGGGCAACAATTTCTCCTATTGGGTGGGAAAAACAAATTTCTCTTCGTATTTCTCGGTAATTTCGTTTAAATCGGATTAAGCGCTGGACAGCGCAAGGTTTTCAGAAATGATTTAAGCGGAGCCTCAAGAATCACCTGATTCTTGACGGCTATCAAGAACTTTGTTCTTGAAGCTTTCAAACTATTGAAGAGACAACCCGAAAAATATAAAAGGCTTCTTAGTATAGAATAAGCATGGAACAAACAAGAGAAATAACGCAGTTGCGAAGTGATGTGAATAATTTGAAAGAAGTAGTTGAACGTCTTTCTATATTAATGAATCGAAAATTGATAAAAGAACTACATGGAGAAGCTGAAAACATACAATCTGGAGAGTTTCTATCTGAGGAAGAATTTGAAAGAAAACACAAAGTTAAAATTCATTAACGTCTTTTGAATATCCTCTTCTTATGTAATCATCGCATTCGTCTTTATGCTTAACCGATAAAAGCCAAATTTCCTTTGTGTTTTCTTGAATTAAGTAAAACACCCTATAAACTTCTGCCTTAAATTCCCACAATGCAGGATTAGTGTGCAATAATGTTTTACCAATAGTATTTGGATTCTCTTTTAATCTTTTCAGCTTCTTAACAATCTGATCAGAAATAGATTTATCAATTTTCTCAAACTCTCTATCAAACTTCTTTCCAAATTTAAGAATATATGTCATTCATCACCTCGCAACAACAATCCATGCGCATTTAATAATTTTTCGGCAGTTGGTATTGTTGAAAGTTAGGCTAAATCTCGTTTCGAATTCAGAGAACAATTATGGAATAATTGAGAGACCTCAAGAATTTTCAATTCTTGAAGGCACCAAAAACTGAAAGTTTTTTAGTGTTTACCTTTTAGTGGAGATTAACAGACTTTCGTAGAAAGCTCGTGTGCGAAAGAAGAGCCACGAGTTGCCTTATTTACTTGAAGAGCTGTTTCGAGCGTAATCGCAATGTTTTATTAGAATTTATGCTGGTACATCTTTTGGGTGGGGGACGGCACGTTTCTTATCTCTTATAATCTTTCCAGAGAAATGTCTTTGCTCTATCAACTAAATCTCTTTCGGGACTTTTTGGTGCAGTTAAAAGATCAGCATAATCTGCAGCCTTAGCATACATTATATGATCTTCCGCTATTCCAAGAATTAACCTATTCTGAGACATAACTCTTCCTTGCCAATAATGAGCCAAAACTCTCGCAGCATCTCCAACATGCTCAAATTCCTTAATTTCTGGAGGAGTTATTGGATATGTCTCTCGAACAGTTTCTTGCGCAGACTTTAACTTATTTCTAAGTCCCTTTAATTTACCAAACTGCATTCTACTCCGATATTCTCGTTCAACTTTCTTAAGTTCTTTGTCCATCTCTTGCAAAATAACATTATGACTCTTTTCAACTTGAGAAATCTGAGCTTCAATGCCCTTCAGTTCTGAATTCCAACCCTGTGGTAATCTCATATTAATTTTCTCAGAATTAGGCTTCCGATGTGCCAAAACCTCTAACTTTTGAATGTTGAGGATATTTTTAAATCTTTGTCTTTTACGATACTGTCAAATTAAAGTGATATGTTTTCTCTGACAAATCTAATCAAGTTTAACAGTTTATTTCTTCCCAATTTCAAATTTATCTCAGCCATTTCTGCTGGTGTTTCTCCATTCAATTGTTGATTTGGATTGACAAAGTTATGGATTGTTCTTCTCAAATCCATAAAACATCTTGCATCATCAAAACTTTTAAAACTGCTTCTAATATTTTTTATTCTATCTTTTATTTTTCCATTATATCTTTCAATTGGAT
>ERZ1292623.2264-Hain-H51-01um-R1-2264-length-17473-cov-5_pt1 | contig 17473 bp, 18 predicted proteins | sample MGYA00564398_ERZ1292623 | MGnify/ENA primary metagenome ERZ1292623 (study PRJEB36523, sample SAMEA6512633) | groundwater metagenome | collected 2019-01-07 | study: AquaDiva: Metagenomics assemblies of 32 groundwater samples | reverse complement strand
CTTTTGGCAGCGGTTTACGGACCTTGGTACGGCAAGACCCGGATATTATTATGGTGGGGGAAATCCGCGACAAAGAGACAGTTAATTTGGCCATTAATGCGGCTCTAACCGGCCACCTGGTGCTGTCTACCCTGCACACCAATTCAGCAGCGGGCACGATGCCCAGAATGCTTGATATGGGCGCTGAACCTTTTTTGTTGGTCTCTACTATCAAAGTAATTATCGCCCAACGCTTGGTACGCCGTCTCTGTAGGGCCAAGGAAGAATATCGCTTGAAACCGGAAGAATTGGATAAACTGGCTAAACATGTGGATTTGGACCGAGTACTTGATTGGTTGAAAGAAGAAAAAGTCATTGCGCCTGCTACTAAGTGGGCCGATGTGCCATTTTATAAAAACAAACAGTCGGAAGAGTCCGAAGACGGTTTTTCTGGCCGCATCGGCATTCATGAGGTGCTTAAAATGTCATCGGTCGTTAATAATATGATTATGAAAGGAGCGACGGCCGAGCAAATTGAAGAAGAAGCCAAAAAAGAAGGAATGATGACCATGATTGAAGATGGTATTTTTAAAGCAACGCAAGGAATCACGACGATTGAAGAAGTGCTGCGGGTGGTGACAGAGTAGTTAAACATACAAATATGCGAATGATGCTAATAATGCAAATGTTGCGAATAATTAAAAAAGCAGACATTCGTAGCGATTCGTATAATTCGCATTATTCGTATATTCGTATGTTAACCTATGAAGTTTAATTTTAAGGCCCAAAAAGACAATGGCGAGCTGGTGACGGGGGAAAGAGAATCTTCCGATCGGTTTGCTTTGGCCCGGGAAATGCGAGGGGAAGGGTTGACTTTAATTGCCGCCCATCCAGCAGACTCCCTCTCTCGACACCGCTCTTGGCTGGCCGGCTTGTTTAAAGGGGTTCATCTGAAAGAAAAGATTGTTTTTGCCAACAACTTGAGTTCGATGATTGGAGCCGGCCTCTCGCTCTCCCGGTCGCTGGAAATTTTGACTCGGCAGACAACAAATAAATATTTTCAAACCATTATCAGTGACCTGTTGAATCGTGTGACGGGGGGAGAAAGTTTTAGTGCTGCCCTCTCGGCCTACACCAGCGTTTTTCCGTCGGTGTTTATTTCCATGGTGGAAGCGGGGGAAGAATCCGGTAATTTGCCAAATTCTCTGCATATTGTCAAAGAGCAGCTATCTAAAACTTACGAGCTGCAAAGAAAAGTGCGCGGTGCCATGATCTATCCGGCCATCATCATTAGTTTAATGTTTGTGGTCGGTATTTTAATGATGATTTTTCTGGTGCCTAAATTGGCGTCCACCTTTGCCGACTTAAATGTTCCTCTGCCTCTGCTGACCAGAATTTTTGTGGGGATAAGCTCTTTGATGGCCAATCATTACTTTATTTTCCTAAGTGCCCTGGTTCTCTTAATCATATCTTTCATTTCTTTTTTGCGGGCGCCAGCCGGCCAAAAAACTCTGGATTTTATTTTATTGCGTCTGCCCGTGATTGGGGAGTTAGATCGGCAAGTCAACGCCGCGATTACCATGAGGACGATTTCCTCCCTTATTTCCTCGGGAGTGGGGATGATGGAAACAATAACTATTACGGCTAGAGTGCTGCAGAACTTCTATTTTAAACAGGCCGTTAATCAATTCGTGACCAAAATTGAGAAGGGAATGACCCTCTCGGCCATGCTTAAAGAACAGCCTAAACTTTTTCCGGTGCTGGTGGGGGAATTGACTGAAGTGGGGGAGGAAACGGGGAAGATGGCCGAGATGCTTTTAGAAGGAGCGCAGTTCTACGAAGAGGAGGTAGATCAAGCCACCAAAAATTTGGCCACCATTATTGAGCCGGTCATTATGATTGTTATTGGTACGGCGGTCGGTTTCTTCGTGGTGGCGATGATCCAGCCCATGTACGCGCTCACGAGCGCCATACAGTAGATAAACATACCTGCCTGCGGCAGGCAGGCGAATAGGCGAATAATGTAAATGAAACGAATGGTTACGAATAAATGCAATAATGACAATTAAGAATCAAAAGTCAAAAAGTTCTGGAGGGTTCACCCCGTTAGAAATAAACCGCAAAAAGTTGTGGATGAATATTTTTTTTCTGTTCAATAAAGAATGGCCTGAGAGAGATAAGACCAACCCATCTAAATTTCTAACGGGGTTCACCTTAATTGAAACCATCATCGTGGTTGCTATGATCGGCCTCTTGGCGTATTTAGTTATGGCTCCACTCGCGAGTTTCAAGGATCAGCAGACTTTGCAGATAGAGACGGATAAGACTTTAGCTTTTATCGCGAAAACCCGTTCGCTGACGCTCGCTTCGGCTAACGATAAACAATACGGTGTGCGTTTTTTGGCGGATCGCCTCATCCGTTTTTCCGGATTAACTTTCTCTTCTTCTTCCCCCGATAATATTACTCTGCTGATTAATCCGACGGTGTCTATTTCCAATATTGCTCTCGTCGGTAACGGCACAGATATAATATTTGATCGTTTAAGCGGCAAAACCAGTCAAAATGGAGTTCTGACACTATCCATACTCTCTAATGCTAATCGCGTTAAAATCATCACGATTTTACCAGTGGGAGTGGCGAGCGCCAATTAACTATTAACTATGGACACAGTCTATCGCAAAACTAAAATGGGAGTAAGAAACGAGCCGGACGGTTTTGGCCTGGTTGAAGTTATTATTGGAGCCGCCGCGCTAGCCCTCTTGATCGTCGTCGTGATGAACGCTTTAAGCAGCTCTTTGGTTTTGAGCCAAAATTCGCTGCGCCGCACCCAAGCCGCTTACCTGTTGGAGGAGGGAGTAGAAGCTGTGCGAGTGATGCGCGATTCGAGCTGGAACAGTTCGCTTGGCTCGCTCACGGCCAGCACGACTTATTATTTTATGTTTTTTAACAATACCTGGCAGGCGACCAGCACTAATATTATGGTTGATAATTTATTTGAACGAAAATTTGTTTTGAGCAATGTGTACCGAGATAGCAATAAAGACATCGCGCCGGCGGGGACGCTGGATAATAATACGAAATTAGTGACGGTATCCGTCGCTTGGCGCGACGAGCGTGGTACTACGACCCAGACGATGGCCGCTTACTTAACTAACCTTTTTGGTAATTAAAATGATCAGACGGCAGAAAAATAAAGGAATATCATTAGTGGAGGCACTGCTTTACTGCGCTATTTTGATTATTTTGGCCGGCAGTCTTCTTGCCGTTCTTACTAATGTCTCCCGCCCCCTGCGCCGTATTAGCATCACGCGTAATCTGACACAATCCGCCCAAGTGATTCTAGAGCGTCTCTCCTATGATATCCGCCGCGCGGAAAGTATTGATGATGCCAACAGTTTATTGGCGACGAGCTCGGGCAAATTGACGCTCAAAAGCCGTGACGCCAGCGATAATTTAGTCTCCACCGCCTTCACTGTCGCCACGACGACCAATCGTTTGCAACTGACCGAACCGAACGGAACGCCGCTGCCGCTTTCTCCCGCTGGGATCATTGTAAACAGTTTGGTTTTTCGCAAAATTGTCACTACCAATTCTGACGCCATTAAGATGGAGTTGATCATTTCAGACAGCCGCCTGGTCTCGGCTACCACTTCTTTTTATTCCACCAATGTCCTAAGAAACAACTATTAATGTTTAAACAACAACACTACAACCGAGGGCAGACATTACTGGTCGTGGTGGCTATTTTTGCCGTTTTGGCCGGGGTGGTCGGCACAGGCGTTCTGTCCGTTACGGTGAGCGGATCAGGAGATACTCGCAACTTGCTCGATTCTAAAAGTAGCTATCTGCTCGCGGAATCTGGCGTGGAAGACGTGGTCTATCGATTGAAAAATAATCAGGCGGTTTCCACCACGGAAGTGATCAAACTAGGAAATAAATCGGCGACCACCACCATTACCGATGTCGCTTTTGACAAACAAGTAAAAGGGACGGGAAATGCCAATCAAAATATCCGCAAGGTGCTGGCAACTATCACGATTGGAGAAGGCGCCTCTTTTAATTTTGGCGTCCAGAGCGAGCAGGGCGGTTTTAAAATGGAGAATAGCTCTTCCGTTAAGGGGAATCTCTATTCCAATGGCCGGGTTGAAGGGAGTGGTAGCAGTATCATCTACGGCGATGTGGTTTCGGCTGGTCCAACCGGTCTTATTAGTGGTATTGAGGCGACGGGGACGGCTTATGCCCACACGATTCAAAGTTCACAAATCAGTAAAGATGCTTACTATCAGTCCATCTCTGGCAGTACGGTGGGGGGACAATTATTTCCTAATAGTCCGGATCAGGCGACAAGCAGTTTGCCGATCAGCGACAGTCTGATCGACGAATGGGAACAGGCGGCGGCGGCGGGGACTGTCATTTCCTCACCCTGTCCTTATAAAATTATAAGTGACACAACCCTGGGCCCGGCCAAGATTACTTGCGACTTGGAAATCAGCGGTTCGCCGGCAGTTAAATTAACCGGCGTAGTCTGGGTTACTGGCAACATTACAGTGGAAAATAGTCCGGAAATTTCCATTGATCCGTCACTGGGAGATCGGTCTTTGGCCGTTATCGCCGATAATCCCTCCGATCGTCTGACTTCAAGTATGATAGATAATAATAATAGTGCGGTCTTTAAGGGATCGGGCGGGGCCAATTCCTACATCTTATTGATCTCACAAAATAAGAGTGCTGAAACGGGCGGAGGAGCTAACGCGATCAATACGTCCAACTCGGCTAATGGAGAATTATTGCTTTATGCCGGCCATGGAAGGATCTCCGTTAACAATAGTGCTGATCTCCGGCAGATAACCGCCTATGTCATCCATCTGCAAAACAGTGCTACTGTATCTTATAAAACCGGTATGTCGTCAATTTTGTTTACTACTGGTCCGGGCGGCACCTGGAATTTGAAGAGTTGGGAAGAAGTGGCGAATTAAAACAAACATATAATGGATAAAAAAAGCCGGAATTAATGTAGCGAACTTTGCCTAGGCAAAGTTCGCTACATTTTGAAAGGCGATTAGAGGATAGTATAATGTGCTCATATGACGACTAACCCCATTAGAAGTTGTCCGGTCGTGATTTGGTAGTAGAAAGGGAATTTAACTTATTAACTATTTTTAACTTTTTCTATGGCTAAGGCAACTTCTAACGGGGCAAGAAAACTGATCGTCGGGAATTGGAAAATGAACCCGACCTCGGCGGAGGATGCCAAAAAGATTTTTCGGCAGATCGCGGCTAAAGTAGCTCCGAGTAAAAAAGTTATTACTGTAATTTGCCCGCCCGCGGTCTATTTAGCCCCACTGGCGCAGGTTAAAAAAAATGTGGTATTAGGGACGCAAGATATTTTTTATGAGCGGGAGGGGGCATTCACGGGCTTCATATCGGCCTCTATGGTCAAAAATTTTGGAGTGGAATATATTATTGTCGGCCATTCGGAGCGGCGCAAGGCGGGCCTGCCTGCCGGTCAGGCAGGAGAAACTGATGAATTGATTAACTTGAAAGTCAAAGCGGTACTTAAAGAGGGCTTGAAGGTCATTCTCTGTGTCGGTGAAGTAGAGCATGATGAAAATGGTCATTATCTGACTGTCATTAAAAAGCAACTGGAAGCGGGGCTGGCTGGTGTGCCGAAGAATTTTTTTGCCAATGTGATTATTGCCCACGAGCCGATTTGGGCGATCGGGGCGGCCGCTAAAGGAGCCGATACACCGGAGAATTTCCAGCATAACAAATTATTCATCAGAAAAATTTTGAGCGGCATTGCCGGCAAGAAAATCGCTCTGGCTGCCCCGGTGCTTTACGGTGGCTCGGTGGGGGTAAAAAATGCGGAAAGCTTCTTAACAGAAGGTGATGCGGATGGGCTCCTGATCGGTCGGACTTCGCTGGTACCGGAAGATTTTGTGCAGATCATTAAAATCGCAAATTGTTAGCTACAAAACTCTTTCTCGGCACGACTTTCGGCAGAGCACGCATATTTTCTTGCTAGAAAATTGCTCACTCTCGGCGCCTACGCGCCTCCCTGCCTGCGGCAGGCAGGCGAGAGGCTCCGCCAAAAGTGTGCCTCGGGCGAGTTTTATAGCTATAAATAAATTATGTTTTTACTTCAAAGTAGATCAATAAAAAAAATCAAAAACCTGAAAGGAAAGAGGGTTCTCCTTCGCGCGGATTATAATGTGCCGATTGGCGAGGCTGGAGAAGTGGAAGAAACTTTTCGGGTGGATATGTCCCTGCCGACGATTGCATACTTAACTAGTAGGGGGGCTAAGGTAATTATTATCAGTCATATTGGTAGTGATGGCGAGCCAAGTTTGGAGCCGGTGGTGCGTTATCTGAATAAAACCATTGATGCCATTTTCTTTCCCGATTGGGATAATCTCTTTCATATTGAAAATTTGAAAAACGGGCAAGTGGCGGTGCTGGAAAATTTACGCCGCAATGATGGTGAGATGACCAATGAATTGTCTTTTGCCAAAAAGCTGGCTTCACTCGCGGATATTTATGTCAATGACGCTTTTTCGGTTTCACACCGCGAGCAGGCGTCTATTCTCGGCGTGGCCAAGCTCTTGCCCAGCTATTTTGGTCTGTTGTTTGAAACGGAATACGAGAATTTATCCAAAGCTTTTAAGCCGGCCCATCCGTTCCTGTTTATTTTGGGCGGTTTGAAATTTAAAACCAAAATTCCCTTGCTGAAAAAATTTCTCGGTTTAGCCGACAAGATTTTTGTCGGTGGTGCTTTAGCCAACTCTTTCTACAAAAAATTGGGCTATGAAATCGGGCGGTCGGTGGTGGAGAGCGATCAAACCGGAATGATGGAATTTCTTAAGAGTAAAAAATTCCATTTACCACAAGATGTGGTAGTGGACCCCGTTAGAGGCCGCCCTGCCTTTGGCACGGCTACAGCCGCCTTGGGGCGGCTTGCCTCTAACGGGGTGAATCATAATGGTGAGGCGCAGGTACGCCAGCCGGAACAGATTAAGCCAAGCGATATCATCTCTGATGTCGGTCCGGATACGGTGGATAGTTTGACCACAGATATTAAAACAGCCAAATTTATCCTCTGGAACGGGCCGCTGGGGAATTGTGAACAAGGTTACAATAAAGCCACTCTGAATATCGCGCGCGCCATTGCCGAAAGTAGAGCCTTCTCTATTGTGGGCGGCGGCGACACGGTGGCGGCCATTGCCAGCCTACCAAAATTTTCCGAAGGAAAACTTAGGCAGGCCAGCTTGGACTTAGATAAAAAGTTCGGGTTTGTCTCCACCGCCGGCGGCGCAATGTTGGACTTTCTAGCCACCGGCACTCTGCCGGGGATAGAGGCGATCAGAAAAAGCAGAAAAAGATAATAAAAAAGAGGCCGAAGGGCATCCTTTTTACCCTGTTGAGTAAAAATTACTCCGCTTCAAGACGGAGTAATTTTAAAATTCTGAAGAATTTTTATTCAACAGGGTGAATATTCTGGCGGATTTTTTCCGCCACTGCCTTAAAATCATCATCAGTGAATTCTTCTTTTTGTTGCCAGTGGATCAAACCGTCGCCTTGGAAGCGGGGAATGATGTGAAGATGGGCGTGATGAATAAGCTGGCCGGCGGTGAAGCCGTTATTCATTCCGACATTAATACCCGAAGCGTCCGTGCCTTTTAGCACCCCATTGGCGACTAGCTGAATTTTTTTACCCAATTTCTCCAGCAAATTATCCGGTAGATCAAAGATATTTTTATGATGTTCTTTGGGAATAATCAAAGCATGGCCGAGATTATTCGGCTTAATATCCAAAATGGCGATAAAATCCTCATCCTCGTAGATTTTATTGGACGGGATTTCTCCGTTGATAATTTTGCAAAAAATACAGTCTAGATTTTTGCTCATAAAAGTGGTTAATTATTTTTCTTATTATACGTTTTAGACAACATTCTGCGAACCTTGACAAATCGTGGTGGTTTGATATAATTAACAACAGATTTTGACAACAAATCACTGCACATATGAGATAAGCCATTTGGGGCTTATTTTAGGCCATAAATGGCTTATCTCATACGGGAGAGCGTAAAATTTCAAAAAGAGAGGATGGTTCCGATGAAAACATTGGCCCCGTCTGTTACCACTCGAGACCCCAAGGGTCTTAAATTCATCTCTGTCATTGAGGCCGCCTATAACAAGGCCGACCTTTCCGAGGAGGAAGCTCAACATGTCAATGACACTCCCGGACTGCCCGAACTTGTGAGGAGCTTTATCGATGAGCATCGTCTCACCGACCAGTTCAAGGACGAAGAAAGGGAATCGAGCTACGGTTATCTCTCCGGCTACACGCCGAAGGACATTATCCCGCAAACCAATCGTTTGCGCGAACTGTTCCCCGGCATCGGCTTCGCCAATCAAGATCTGCTCACGCAGATTGAAAAGGGCGAGGTCAGATTGCCGAAGCACGCCGAAGGCTGGTTCGCCATCCCCAACTGGATGAAGAACCCGCAGATCTTCGGTGCGACCTACAGCGAAGTCGTTCTCACGGTGCTTGAAACCATCAAGCAGGCCAGAGGTGGCAAGTTCTACAACTACCGCGAAGGTCAGATTGACGAGGAGCATCTCCGCCAGTCGGCTCGTATGCAGGAGTTCTGGAAGAATCTCTCGGCAACGCAGGGTGATCCAGACATCCTGATCGTTCCGGCCCAGTTCGGAATCCGGCATCGTGGCCGTTCTGTCCGCCGTGCTCGTGAAGTCTTCCTGGCGGGGGAATTTGGCCTTGGCGCTTTCGCCATCGGCATCATGATTCTGATGCATCCGGAACGGCTCCAGAATGAGGACGACCTCCGGATTGACTGTGCCGGAGACGAGTTTGATGATCCGGGTGGCGTTGCTAGCTTCGGCAGGGCTCCGTGCTTCGGGTTCTGCGTTGGCGGGGTCAGGTTCGGCGCGAGCTGGTGCGTCCATGCCTACGACTACTATGGCTCCGCCTCCGGGTTCGTTCCGCAAATGACCCTTGCGGCTTGAACCATTGATCCTTTTTGAATTTTTGATCATTGATTCCGAATTTTCGGGGTTATCCACAAGATAACCCCGATTTTATTTATCCGGACTTTTTTTGCAAGACACTTTAAAATTAGAACTACACCCTGATAAAGTCAGCAGCAAAAAGTTTCATTAAGGCGTTGATTTTTTCGGCGACCTGCATCCATATGTTATACTACTTTATTCTTTATGAAAAAATGGAAATTAAGATCTAAAATCACAAAAACGGCAGAAAAGAAACTCATTGATTATCCGCCATTTTTGCGCGATTTGCTGTTTGCTAAGGGAATTTTAGATGAAGAAGCGGCGGCCAAATATCTCCATCCGTCTTATGAAAGCGATCTTTATGATCCAGCGTTAATGCTGGGAATGGACCAGGCGGTCAAGAGAATCCTTAAGGCGATTGAGTGGGACGAAAAAATTATCATTTACGGCGACTATGATGCCGACGGCGTACCTGGCACCGTTGTTTTACACTCGTTCTTCAAAGCTATCGGCTATAGCCAGGTTGATATTTACCTTCCCAACCGTCATTTGGAATCACATGGTTTAAACAGTGAAGCACTGGAAAAAATTGCCACCGATGGGGCTAAATTGATTATTACCGTGGATTGCGGCATTACCAACACGGCGGAAGTAAAAAAAGCCAAGAAACTGGGGATTGATGTTATTGTGACCGATCACCACTTGGTCCCTAAAGAAGCACCAGAGGCCTTCGCTATTTTAGATAGTAAACAGAATAAGGATTCTTATCCTTTCAATATGCTTTGTGGCTGCGCGGTGGCTTTCAAACTGGTCATAGCTTTAATGCGCCAGGTGGACTATGAATTTCCTGTCGGTTGGGATAAATGGCTGTTGGATTTGGTAGCGATCGCCACTATCAGTGATATGGTGCCGATGGTAGACGAAAACCGCATCCTGACTCATTTCGGGCTAAAGGTATTGCGCCAGACCCGACGAGTGGGGCTCCTGGAATTATTTAAGGTCATGAAACTAAAAAAAGAGAATGTGACCGAAGATGATATTGGCTTTATGATCGGACCGCGGCTAAATGCCGCCAGCCGGATGTCACACGCTTCACAATCTTTCTTTTTACTCACCACTAATGACCGGGCGGAAGCCGCCACGATTGCCAAACATTTGGAGGAGAAAAATAAGGAACGCAAGATCCTGGTGGAGCACATTTTTGAGATCGTGGACAAACAATTAGCTTTATTAGATAAAATACCGGATGTGATCGTGGCGGGGAACGAAGAGTGGCCCAATGGCGGTTTGGGACTCGCTTGCAACAAAATTAAGGATAAACATAACCGGTCAGTGTTTCTGTGGGGAGGCAACGGCGACCCCGATCTTCGGCGTGGTTCCAGTCGGTCTGATGGTACGGTTAATTTGGTAGAATTGATGCGCTTGGCAGGTGGGAAAGAGTTATTTGCAGACTATGGCGGGCACATCTTAGCCGCTGGTTTCTCTCTAACCAAGGATAAGGTTCCCGAACTGGAGTCACGCCTGCTCAGAGCTTACGAGAAAATAGCTAAAACGCCGATTGAAGAAGAAATTTTGATTGATCGGGACATAACGCCAGATGAAATTACCTGGACCAATTATGATTATATTGAACAAATGGGACCTTACGGTATCGGTAACACTAAGCCGCTCTTTCTTTTGCGTGGAGTGGAGGTTCTACAAGTCAAAACTTTTGGCAATGACGGGATTCATCTGGAACTGGCTTTTACAAATAGCGGTGGTAAAAAAATTGTCGCCATTGGTTTTTTTACTTGTTCGCCAGCCAAAAAATTTGACGCCATAAACGGACATATTTTTAATGGCGCGATATTGGCCCCTGGTCAAAAAATAGATTTGCTGGTTAATTTGGAAAAATCCACTTTTAAAAACTATCCGGAGTTGCGTCTGCGAATTGTGGATTTGAAACAGGCGGAGTAGAATATGGCCATATGAGCAAACAAAAAATATACCTAAACACGGACGGCGGCTCGCGGGGCAATCCGGGCAATGCGGGCTGTGGCGTAGTTATCTGCGATGACCGGGGAACGATACTTAAAAAAATTGCTAAACCGCTGGGCAAAATGACCAACAATGAAGCGGAATATTGGGCGGTGATTACCGGTTTGGAGAATGTTAAAAAAATTCTGGGGAAAAAAAATTTACACGACTACGAACTGGAAGTGCGGATGGATTCAGAATTGGTCAAAAGCCAGCTCTCGGGCGAGTATCAGATCAAAGAAGCCAAACTTTGGCCGTTGTTTATCAAAATTTGGAATATGCAAGTAAAAGACTTGCCGCCAGTAAAATTTACCTACATCCCGCGCGAAAAAAATAAGTTGGCTGACCTGCTGGCTAACCAAGCGATGGATGAAGGTTCTAAACAGTCTGGGCTATTTAGAACTTAAAAGTTATTAAGATTTTTAGTAACGCAAGAAGTAGAATGATTTGGAATTACTGCCCTTGAGGTAATGCTGGCAAAATTCCTCGGCTTTTTTGAAGTCAAAATATTTGCAACTAAAGATATCTATAAAAGCGCGGTTGGCTCCTTCGTCAAAATGAATGGTGATACTGGAGGTTTCAATGAATTGCAGAGCGGAGCAGCCTTCTAATACCCCTTCGGAGAAGCGCTCAATCATCGGCTCGCCATGACGCACCATCCCAATGGAATCCACTAAGGCGACAATGAATTTTCTAATTTCTTCCTTGTTGCTGATTAATTGAGGATCGCATCCGTAGACATCAATGGAGGCAACTATACCCCAACATTGATGGTCATTGTACTCTTTTTCAATGTTGTCCATCTCATATAATGACCAACCAAAATTTTTTGCCACTGATTAAGCTGGAGCATTATTTTCTGGCGGATTTACCCTCCTAAATTTTTGCCAATGCACTTGCATCTGCACTACAACGTTAGAATCTATTGCAAGCATAAACAAAGACCTCCGCATGCTTCATCAATAGTGCTAATCGTTGGCAAAAACTTTGGCGGGTGAAAATTTAGCTAATTCTATTAAACAGGATATAGTATAATTAATCTTGACAGAATTGCAATGGTGGATAACCACTCGGCACGACTTTTGGCGGAGCACACATATTTTTCTGCTGAAAAATTGCTCTGCTCGCCTGCCTGCCGGCAGGCAGGCTCGCAAGGCTCCGCCAAAAGTGTGCCTTCGCTCTGCTGGTAAATTTCAAAAGACAAGCCTTACTCGTTCTGGAAGATACAAAAAATATATTGGGAGATTCCTGGCCTAAAATTTTTTTACCTTTTGCTCTCGCTTTTATCGCGGGGATATTTTTTGCCTCTTTTGGCGCCGAACTAATCGGGATAGAACTTTTGCTGGTCATGGTCAGCGTCAGTCTCTTATTGGTCGGGTTTCTCCAGCCACTGGCGGCAAGAAAAATCTTTATTTTAAGCGGGTTTTTGATTGCTTCGCTGGCTCTAGGGGTGGCACGGTACAATTTGGACATTGAGGTAAAAGAGTCTTGGCTGGATAAAAAAATTGACCAAAAAGTAACTATTACCGGTATCGTCACGGCCGAACCGGACGAGCGTGACAAAGAAACGCGGCTCCTGGTTTCTCCATCGGGTGAAGACAAAAAAATCTTGGTTATCACGACGCGTTACCCGATTTTTCGCTACGGCGATCAGCTAAAATTGACCGGTAAGCTACAACAGCCGAAAAATTTCTCTACCGCCGGCGGCCCGACTTTTGACTACCTGACTTATCTAGCGAAAGATGATATTTATTATGAGGTGTATTTGCCTAAAATTTTTTTGCTATCGCGGGGGAAAGGATTCTGGCTAACCGAACAAACTTTGGTCGTCAAAAAACTTTTTCTGGACAGTTTATCCCGCACCTTACCCGAACCGGAATCTTCCTACCTGGCGGGTCTGCTGTTGGGGGCCAAGCGAGGTTTGGGAAAGGCGATTCAAACAGATTTCCAGCGTGCCGGTTTATCCCACGTGTTGGTTTTATCAGGTTATAACATTACCGTAGTGGCGGGGTCCGTGGCTCGGGTCCTATCTTTCTTGCCCCTGCTCTGGAGCGGATTTTTAAGTATACTGGTTATCCTGCTTTTTGGGGTGGCGGCCGGCGGAGGGGCGACTGTTTGGCGAGCTAGCGCAATGGCTATCATCGCCATCTATGCTAAACTCTCTGGCCGGCTATATAATATTTCCACAGCTCTGCTGCTCACGGCCAGTCTATTGCTCTGGCTTAATCCGCGGCTGCTGTTTTTTGATTTAAGTTTTCAATTATCATTTTTGGCTACTCTGGGAGTGGTTTATGGAGCCAAAATTTTTCAATCCTGGTTTCTAAAGGTGCCAGAGTGGTATCAGTTGAAAGATACCCTGTGCACTACGCTCGGGGCGCTGGTTTTTGTATTGCCGCTTATTCTTTATAAAACCGGGCTTTTGTCCACCCTCGCCCTGCCGGCTAATTTACTCATCTTGCCTCTCATCCCCACCACGATGTTTTTTGGTTTTTGGACCGTGGCTCTTGATCTCGTTTCGGGTCATTGGTTAGCCCCTCTAAGTTATTTGATTTATCTGTTACTTAAAGTGGAACTGGCCGTCGTTCATTTTGTGGCCGGGCTACCTTTCTCGGCGCTAATGATTCCTCCCTGGCCTTTCTGGTTGATCTCATTTATTTATCTGATCTTTACTTTGGTGGTCATCGGACTTTATCCTAAAGCGGCCAAAACACCCTAACATTATCCCAGTACCAAAAAGACCATGAGTTTACTCGTGGATGAATTGGTCTTTTGGTATCCCGTACCAAAGCAAGCTTGGTACGGGACAGGCGGGATGCCTGCCCCGTAGTCAGCTTTGCTGTACTACCAAGGGTTCGCCCTATCAAATGTTTAGGTGGTGCCACGACTTTAGCTATGGGGCTCCATTTACTTTTCCTAAAAAAGAAGTAAGATTTAAGCAGTTTTTGCTCCCAGTTTCTTTTTTATACCAGAAGGAGGGATTGTATGTACTGTCAATGGGCAGCCGAAGAGCGGGCCAGAGAGATTCTGATCGCGGTGATGCGCCAAGAGATCAAGCTGGTGGGAAGCCGAACCCATGGGAGGTTCCGCGAAATACTGGCCTCTTTTTTTCCTTTGTGTGGCCAGTTAACCGCTAATAGATCTTTGGCGGACGTGGTGTTTGCAACTCTGAAGCCGCAGATTGACAAGGTGTGTGCTAGTGGTTACTCACGAGAAGAGGTAGAAGTAGCCATCTCTACGATTGTAGAAATTCTTCGGCAGTACACTGGCTCGGATGGAGGCAACACCCGGCCCTGCGAGAATGATGAATGTCTAATTAGGCATCCATGAGTAATGATTTAAACCGCTGACAGAGCGATCAGCGGTTTTTCTTTGCCAATTTTCAAAGAGCGAAGTGACTAAAAATTAAGGTAGCGTATAATTTAACCTAATGCTTTTATTTTTCAGGCACAATATCGGACGACTGATTTTGTTATTTCTTTTAGTGGCCAATGGGGCGGTTTGGACGACGATTGACGCTCTTAGGCCCAAACCGCAGGTGAGGGTGGCCTTTTTGGATGTCGGACAAGGCGACTCTATCTTGATTGATTCGCCAACTCATCGACGGGTGCTGATTGATGGTGGGCCGGATAAAAAGGTGTTAAGGGAGTTGTCCAAATTTATACCGTTCTTTGATCGGTCTATTGATTTAGTTATTGAATCTCATCCTGATACCGATCACATTGCTGGCCTGCCTGATGTGCTCAATAAATATGAGGTTTTAGGTTGGCTTAGGTCAAACATCCTTTCTAATAACGCTTACAGCCAAGCCTTAGAAAAGATAGCTAAAACTAAGGGCATTAAACAACTTTACGCTCAAAAAGGTGGGATTATTAATTTAGGTGGCGGAGCCAAGATAGAAATTCTTTATCCGTTTAATAGTAAACCAGAAATCAAAACCAACGAATATTCTGTCGTGGCAAAACTGACTTACGGTCAAAATGTTTTTTTATTTGTTGGTGACTTACCGACTAAACAGGAAAAATATCTTGCCTATGCAGAGACCCAAAAACTCTCGGCGGATGTTTATAAAGTTTCCCATCATGGTTCAGGCAACTCCAATGATCTCACTTTCCTTAAAATGATCGCGCCAAAAATCTCCGTCATATCCGTCGGAGCAAACAATCGCTATGGCCACCCCGCTCCCGAGGTGGTGGCTAGTTTACAAAAAGAGGGGAGTCAGGTTTGGCGGACTGATCAGTTGGGAACTATCGTCTTGGTTGGCGACGGGCAGGAAATTCACCCTGTTGAGTAAAAATTGCTGTGCAATTTTAAAAATCTAATGATTTTTTACTCAACAGGGTAAATAAAAGGCCAGTTTGCTGGCCTTAGAGAAAGAAGAGAAGAAGCTGGAGGGGGACTCAAATTCTCCCGATAGTCAATCTCGAGGTGGGATAGAAAGTCCCGTCAAATTATGTTTTACATGGTTGAAGGTTGGACAAATGGTTAAACCCTAGGATGTGGGTTTAGGCGGGGTTTCAGTGCGGATAGGGAATCGGGGATTTGCCTCCAGCTTCTCTGATATTATTTATAGCATAAAGCGAGAAATTAGGCAATTCACCCGCCAAAATTTTTGCCAACGCGTCCTGCAATAGAAAACGACTTTTTATCTCTTAAACCATATCTGGGAAATAGATAATGCAATTATTAGATATTGGTGAAACCATTGGCAAAAACTTAGGAGGGTAAACAAAAAATCCTCCGCCAACTGGCGGAGGATTTTTATTTAGCAATTTTTACTCAATATGGTAAAGGATTTTTTACTTAACAGGATGAATTTCCAATTGGCGGTTTTTCTTCAGACATTTGGTGCAGATCTTTAATCTGGAGCCATCGATTAACTTGGCCCACTGAAGATTAGGTTGTTTGCGGCTCATACCAGTTGGATTGTATTTGGTGGCGCGGACACGGCTAGAGTAACTTCCGACTACTATACTTCCTTTGTTGCAAATTGGACAAGATCTCATGGTATTTTTTGGTTATTGAATTGTTGTATGGTAACATAAAAAGGCGTAGAAATGCAAGCTTCCCAACTTAAAATTCAAAACTGAAACTGTTAACTCAAAACTGGAAAATTCATCAACCTTTAAGTTTATAGTTTTAAGCTAAAGTTTTGCGTTTTAAGCTTTAGATTTACAATCATGACTGTTATCTTTTACATTCTCGTCATAATCATATCCGTTGTCATCCATGAGGTCTCCCATGGTTATATAGCTAATTTATTGGGTGATCCGACGGCCAAACTGTCCGGTCGCCTGACTCTAAACCCTCTAGTTCACCTGGACCCGCTGGGTTCGATTATCATTCCGGCGGCGCTGGTTTTAATGGGTCTGCCCGTTATCGGTTGGGCCAAGCCAGTGCCCTATAATCCCTACAATTTGCGGGTAGGCAAATGGGGGCCAGCTTATGTGGCGTTAGCCGGACCGGCCTCCAATTTAATCGTGGCCGGATTTTTTAGCATCTTAATTCGCCTTAACTCTGTCTATACTCTGGCTCCGGCCACTTTCATCCAATTTTCCACCTTAATTGTGGCGGTTAATATCATACTGGCCATTTTCAACCTGATTCCTGTTCCGCCACTGGACGGTTCCAAGGTTTTATTTGCTGCTCTGCCTTACCACCAGCGACAAATTGAAGTCTGGCTGGAACGCTATTCGCTGATTTTTATTCTCGGCATTATTTTCTTTGCCGGCAACATTTTATTTTATCTGCAAAATATTTTACTACACCTGTTTATCGGCAGATAGGTTATTAACTTGCTTGTTTTGTCTGTTTGTAGTACAGTCTAATGACTAGCTTTTCGAACCTATAGCTGGGAACAAAAAGCCAAACTCCTAATAAGAGTGTTTGAGTTGCTTACCTAGATAGCACCCTAATACTGATGAGTCGGTACGGGCAAGGGGAATCTCGCTATCGGGTATTTTTTAGTTTCATCCCGTGGAATAAAAATTGCTTTGCAATTTTAAAATCCAGCAGGATTTTTATTCCAAGGGATAAACCCTATTGAGTAAAACTTTTAGGATCTATCTTAAAACTTAGAGAGTAACTGATAGGGAGAAACCAATAATTATTTAGAGTCGTTATTATAAAAGTAAAAGTTTTGATTTTTGGCGAAGGCTTTCGCTCAAAAATCATACTCAATAGGGTAAATGCCCACCATTAACCAATTAACCAAAAAAGGGAGAAAGCAAGTCAAGAAAAAATCGCGCACGGTGGCTTTAGCGCGCGGCTTTAATACCATCAAAAATAAGCCAATGTTTTACCCGTCTCCCTTTAAACGAGGGGTGTGTACCGTGGTTAAAACGACTACACCGAAGAAACCAAACTCGGCTTTGCGCAAAATTGCCCGCGTGCGTTTGACCAACGGTATGGAAGTAACCGCTTACATTCCCGGCGAAGGCCACAATTTACAGG
>ERZ1292623.2263-Hain-H51-01um-R1-2263-length-17476-cov-5_pt1 | contig 17476 bp, 17 predicted proteins | sample MGYA00564398_ERZ1292623 | MGnify/ENA primary metagenome ERZ1292623 (study PRJEB36523, sample SAMEA6512633) | groundwater metagenome | collected 2019-01-07 | study: AquaDiva: Metagenomics assemblies of 32 groundwater samples | reverse complement strand
TATGGTTTTTATTTTGAAGGCGGAGTGGCCTCTTATGTGCGACATTTAAATGAACGGAGAGAGAATAAACAGCCAAATATTTTCTTTGTGGAGAAACAGGTGGAGAATATGAATGTTGAGGTGTCCCTTCAATACACCACCGATTTTCATGAGAGCGTCCATTGTTACGCCAACAATATTGTTAATCCAGACGGAGGAACCCACTTGGCAGGGTTTAGAACTGCCTTAACTAGAGTATTGAATTCTTATGCTCGTGGTAAAGGCTATTTAAAAGAGAAGGATATTAATCTCACCGGTGAAGATGTGAGAGAAGGGCTTACGGCCGTGATCTCGGTGAAACTACCAGAGCCACAATTTGAAGGACAAACCAAAGGTAAACTTGGTAATCCAGAAATTAAGAGTGCGGTGGAAACGGTGTTTGGAGAGGCGTTTCAGATTTTTCTGGAAGAGCATCCCAAAGATGGAGAAGAGATTATTGGCAAATGTTTGCTATCGGCGCGGGCACGGGCGGCGGCCAGAGCGGCTAGAGAGACGGTGCTCCGCAAAGGAGTGTTGGAGGGACTAACTTTGCCGGGCAAACTGGCGGACTGTTCTAGCAAAGACGCTTCTCGGTCTGAGTTGTACATTGTAGAGGGAGACTCGGCTGGAGGTTCTGCAAAGCAAGCTCGCAATAGAGAGTATCAAGCGATTCTCCCCCTCCGTGGCAAGATTTTGAATGTTGAACGGGCTCGGCTTGATAAATTACTGGCCAATAATGAGATAAAAAATCTGGTGATCGCCATGGGCACAAATATTGGTGAAGGGTTTACCATTGAAGACCTCCGTTACGGCAGAATTATAATTATGACCGATGCTGATGTTGATGGCGCCCACATTAGAACCTTGCTACTCACTTTGTTCTATCGTCATTTCCCAATGTTGATTGCTCAAGGACATATTTTCATCGCCCGGCCACCACTTTATAGAATTCAAGTTGGGAAAAAAGTGAAGTATGTTTATTCTGATGCCGATAAAGCTGGTGTGATTGAAGAACTTTCTGGAGGCACGGTACAGGCGGACCAAGTAGATCATTCGGTAGGTGGCGCAACCGCCGACCAGTCTGAAACTGGAAGTGAAGATCCTAGTGGCGAAATTGTAGTTCAAACCGCTCACGGTAAAGTGAATATCCAGCGCTATAAAGGTTTGGGAGAAATGAACCCGGATCAGCTTTGGGAAACCACCATGGATCCGGCCACGAGAATGATGAAACAGGTAACGGTGGAAGATGCGGTGTTAGCAGATGAAACTTTTGATATTTTAATGGGTGCGGAAGTAGCACCAAGAAAGAAATTTATTCAGACCCACGCCATGGAAGTACACAATTTGGACATCTAGCGCTTGCCTCTAATATCACGATCGTTGTGTAGTTGCGGTAACATCTGATCTGGTTTCCAAGATTTTTGCAACTCCTTAAGATTAGATGAGGTTTGATATTTGCCGGTCTTAGCATAGTCATTTTTTATCACCGGTCCGGTCTCAAAGAAAATGATTTGAGCGATCCGCCTGCCAACTACAAGCGGAATGGCGTAGTGGCGGGAGTTGTTTGTGATCTCCATTGTCCAACGGTTGGTGTAGCCAACATCTCCCCAGCCGGCACATTTGCAGACGGCAATAAAAGTCCGGCCCAGTGAAGAGCGTGCCTTCATCATAGTGGTAATGTGATTGCGGCCGCCGATAAATTCATTGGTGTGCGCCAAAATTGTTTCTCCCGGCTCTAAGAGAATAATCTTATCTGTGGGAGCAATCCCCACCCAATCAAATGAAGCTAACCCTTTGAAAGTCTCCTTGGCGGTTTGGGCTTTCAGCGCTTTAACTCCCCAGATGGAATCGGTATGCGCTTTATTGTAAATATTATAATGATTCAAAAAATAGTTCGGTTTTAATTCCCGATAGTAATGCTCCCCCAGGGTCACATCATAACTACTAGTGGAAAGATTGAGGGGATTAAACGGTTCAATTACAATATCGCCGTTTTTCCGCTCTTCTAAGATTTTTTTATCGGATAAGGCCATAGGTTGCGGACCAATTTGAGATTAATGATGGGAAATTTATAGCTGGTTTGCTACACTATGACAAGCCTAACCTGTGCATATGCAAAAAGGAAAATTTATTGTTATAGAGGGAGTGGAAGGATCCGGCAAGTCCACCCTAGTGGCGCAGGCCAAGAGTATTTTTGATCGCCAACAACTCCTAACTACCCGAGAGCCGGGGGGATCAGATTTCGGCGAGGCGATTAGGGAGCTAATGTTTAAGCATCCTTTATCTAGCGCCACCACGCCCGAGACTCAGTTTGGTTTAGTTTGGGCCGCCCGCGCCGACCATCTAGCTAAGCTCATCAAGCCCACCCTGGAGACAGGGATTAGTGTTTTGTGCGACCGATTTGATGCCTCCACTTATGCTTATCAGATTTGGGCCTCTGGTGCCACTCATCTAGAGCAACTGTTTTGGGAGATGCGAACCGCTTATTTGATGCACCAACCACCGGATCACTATTTATTTCTTGATGCACAGCCGACCGTGACTTTGGCGAGGATCGCAAACCGTAGTACTGGAAAGAATTTCTTTGATGAAAAGGAACTGGCTTTTCACGAGCGGGTTTATGAGGGCTACCAAAGATTTTTTGCGCGTGTACCGGTAACTATGATTGATGCCACTAAGCCCCAAGTGGAGGTGGAGGAAGAATTTATGAGGATTTTAAATGAGATATTAAAACCGGATACCGATGTACCCTTCTAGTACAGCTATTTGACCGCTGGCGGGATTGTGATATAATTGTTTTAGCTTAGATTAAGTAAGTTAAATTAAGGCCTCGCGAGGGCCTTTTAAGATAGAAAAAATATGGTGATGGAAAGATTGTTTAAAAACCCGGTGGTCAAATACTTTTTGGAGGCAAAAGAGGAGTTAAATAAGGTGGCCTGGCCTAGTAGGGACCAAGTGATTTTATACAGTGGAATCGTGGGAGTGATCTGTATTGTGACCGCTCTTTACTTGGGCGGGATTGATTGGTTGTTCACCAAAGGATTAGACCAGCTGATTCAATTCACCGGTGCCGAACTAACGGGAACGGAACTAACCGGAACCGACCTAACCGGATCGGAAGTTATCACCCCAGATCTAACCGGAGTTGAAGTAACTCCAGTTCAAGTGCCGTTAGAAGAGGTAACCCCCACCGAATAATATGGCAAAACAAACCGCTAATTATGGTCGGCGTTGGTATGCGATTCACACCTACTCTGGCTTTGAAGAAAATGTTAGAGATAGTTTGATGCAGAGAATAGAAACGCTGGACATGAAGGAAAAGATCTTTGCTATTCTGGTTCCTAAGGAGAAAAAAATTAAACTTAAAAACGGCCAGAGAAAAGTGGTGGAAGAAAAGATTTTCCCCGGCTATGTACTCGTAGAAATGATTGTGACGGACGATTCTTGGTATGTGGTGCGCAACACTCCTAATGTTACAGGCTTTGTGGATACCGGCCATGTTCCAACGCCAATCCCCCAAGAAGAAATTGATGCTCTGATGAAATTGGTGGGCAACACTGAACCAGAATATAAAGTTGATCTTCATAAAAATGATACGGTGCAAATCACCGATGGTCCGTTTAAAGGTCAACAAGCTAAGGTGGAGGAAGTTGACCATGTTAAAGGTCAGGCTAAGGTGATGGTAACGATGTTTGGCAGAGAAACCGCGCTTTCAATTGACTTTTTGCAGATCAAGAAGATCTAACTTTGACAATCACTAACGAAACTGGCACTATTCCCCTACTAATTAACGAGGTAGTGGCCCGGGCGACTAGCCCAGGGAATCTACTCTAAATATCAACTCGTATGGCTAAGAAGATAAAGAACATAGTTAAAGTGCAGGCAATTGGCGGAGCGGCTACCCCGGCGCCACCGCTCGGACCAGTGCTAGGTCAACAAGGTATTAACATTCAAGCGTTCGTAGCAGAATTTAATGCTAAGACGCAAGATAGAAAAGGTGAACTAGTACCGGCCGTGATCACGGTCTATGAAGATAGAAGTTTTGACTTCATTTTGAAAATTGCTCCGGCATCAGAGCTAATTAAGATGGCCTTGAAATTACCCAAAGGTTCTGGAAAACCTTTAACGGAAAAGGTGGGTAAGCTTACCCGCGCTCAACTTAGAGCGATTGCCGAGAAAAAACTGCCAGACTTAAATACTAGTGATGTGGAGCAAGCAATGAAGATCATCGCTGGTTCGGCCCGACAAATGGGAGTAGATATTATTGCCTAGAGGATTTTGCCGTTTAATAGACTAAAATAATTTATTCTTAAGTTGTAATCACTATGCAAAATCAAGATTCAATGAATTCCTTTGTGCTGAAACTTTACTTTGCTGTGGTATCGGCCGTAACTTTGTTCACATTCATGTTCGGCTTGATTGATTTTCTGGACATTGGTTTGAGAACATATGTTTTTAATGTCGCCGATAAACCCGGGTATCTCCTTGATTGCGCCGACCGAGCAAATCTAAGGTCTCAATTTGGTTATGAATTTAGCAAGGGCGCTGAACCAGCAACGGACAATGATCGTGAACCAACTAGCGAAGAGTTGATCGCTAGATGCGAAGCCCAGAATGAAACTGCTTGGGAAAGCTACCGGATAGAGAAAGCAAATCGAGCGATTAGAAACCTGGCTTTAATCCTAGTTACCGCTCCCCTATTTGCGATTCATTTCCGATCAGTCTACAAAGATTGGGTTTCTTCCCATAATTCGACCACCAGCGTTTAATTCGACCACCAGCGTTTAACTGGTGACGAGTGATCAGAGAGGCAAAATAATTCATTCTATTAATCGTGGGAGACCGGGCTCGGTGATCAACTAGGCTCGGTCGCTTACACCACAACAAATTCTATGCGTAGCGAAAGATACAATAAGTTAAAACCGGTTACTGCTAAACAGACTTTCTCCCTTGCTAAAGCAATTGATGCTATCAAAGCAACTGCTAAAGCAAAGTTCAATGAAACGGTGGAGATCCATTTCAATCTTGGGATTGACCCCAAACAAGGTGACCAACAAATCAGAGGAACAATCACGCTTCCACATGGCTCTGGTAAAACCAAGAAAGTGATGGCGTTTGTGGATCCAGCCAATGAAGCGGCGGCTAAGGCGGCCGGAGCGGATTTTATTGGAACAGAAGAGACAATCGCCGAGATAGTTCAAACCGGAAAAATCAACTTTGATGTCGCCGTTGCTACCCCAATGATGATGGTAAAGCTTGCCAAGGCGGCTAAGATTTTAGGACCAAGAGGGCTCATGCCTAACCCCAAAACTGATACGGTGGGCACCAACATTGCCAAAATCATTGAAGAGCAAAAAGGTGGTAAACTCTCTTTCAAAAATGACAACACTGCCAATGTCCACTTGATTGTAGGGAAAGCGAGTTTTACTGTTGACCAACTAATCGCCAATACTCTAGCGGTAATTGAGGCGATCAAGAAAAACAAGCCCGCTAGTGCTAAAGGCATCTACATTAAATCCGCCACTCTCACCACCACCATGGGTCCGGGAGTGAGACTAGATAGTGCAGTACTAGCCGACTAATCCCTTATACAACCGCTCCACCACTTCTACATACTGATCCGGGTTGCCGTGGGTTTGAGCGTGGAGAATCCCACCGGCCGATAACTGTTCCCAAACAATTTTGTCTTCATGCAAAAGAGCAATCAAGGCGCTCGCTTCCTCAAGCTTGCCCGGAGTAACCAGACGGCCGTTTTGGCCGTCTTTGATTTGCCCCGCCAACCCACCCACCGCATTGGCCACCACCACCGCCCCCAAAGCCATTCCCTCTAACGCCACCAGTCCAAAAGTCTCGGGCCAGATAGAGGGCAGATACAAAATCCTAGTCTTCCCCATGGCGGTACTCACCTCCTCATTTGAGGCTCGTCCCAAAAATGTAAGGTTCTTCAAGCTTTTAACGGCGAGTTCCAACTCACCCCTTAACGGACCCTCCCCGATCACGGTAAATTTTAATTGAGGATTGGCGACTGCAACACCTATAAAATCGGTAACTCCTTTGTAGCCTTCTAGCCGGCCTACAAATAACACCCCGGAGCGCTCCGCAAAATTATTATTTTTAGTGGCGGTTTTTCCTACTGATTGACCGACGATTGATTGGTCTGTGATTGAACGGCCAACGGTGGTAAATAAGGGTAGGACTTTAATCCGCTCCTCATTGATCCCGTGGGCAATCATAAACCCGCGCATAAACTCAGAGGAAACCAAAAACCGGTCCACTAAATTAATTGATATGTCAAAAAAGCGTTGAAGGCGCACGATCAACTCTAAAGTGGCCGTGGCGACGAATGAATTTTTAATAAAACGACTATTCGCGGTTGACCAGAAACCGGCGCTCGTGGATAGCGGTTGCTCAAGCCTAGTATTCCAGCAACCGTAATTAGCACTCCAGAACCCAATATCATGAATGGTCATCACCACTGGTAGATCAAATTTTTTAGCCACCACTAATGGCGAATAAGAAAGATGGGTGTATAGATTATGCGCATGAATAATGTCGGGGTGAGTATCTTTAATGAGTCGCGTAAAATTACGCTCTGCCGAGCGGTTATACCAAGCGCTGGATAGCTGTTTAACGGCTCCGATATTTTTTCCCACCGCGCTAGTATCAAGATTGGGGGTCCAATATTCTTCCCATGGTGAAGATAAATTATTGGGCGCGTGCATAGCAAAAGGAATAGTGGTGATCCCGTGTGCTCGCTCTAAGCCCATCAATTCATATTCATGCCGGCTGGCGCCATCGGCCAAATGAAAATATTTATGAGCGTGAATTACTCGCATAGTGTTTTAATAAACCTTCCTTGGTGGCAATCCCCACCACACCACCGGTCAAAATCCATATGTACGGGGCGATGGTTCTGACTTCCAAAAAAGTAGCGAGCGAAGCGTGCACAAACATAGCGAGCATCACCCCCACCATCCCGAGCGACCACGCTTTTAGTTCCGGATCATTACTTTGACGATAAATATAAATTAGTAATCCTATTAGGGATATATACCACCAGAGATACGCCCCCAAACCCAAAGTTCCAATCTCACCCCATAAACTAAACCAATTATTATCTATGTAGCCCTCGGTGCCGTAAACCCCAAACGGTAAACCGAGCTGATCATAACGGCTGGTGTCCCTCAAAGCGGCCACCGCTCCCCCACCGTATCTTCCCGGACCCACCCCAAATAATGGTGCACTGGGCACAACCGTTGTGACGGTATTAAATACCCAATACACCCGGCCGAGTCCGTAATATTCGCCCCGCCATCGCTCCACAGAAAACGATTCAAAAAACCGTTCGGCCACCGTAACACTGGCGGAGTCTTGCAACCTACTTACCGTTAGACCGCTAATCCCTAGATAACCCAACAGTAACAAGACACTGGCAACGGTGGCAAATAAAACGGAACGATCTCTTTTAAAATACAAGGCGATCGCTAAACCGCCAACTAACAAACCAAACCAAGCCGAGCGAGAGTAGGTGAGAACTAAAATCGGCACACTAGCGAGCAGGAGGGAGTTTGTAATTTTTGACCCCCAAGGTAGCTTCACCCCTTCATATCGGCTGGAGAGCAATAACAAAAAAACTAGGCTAATAAATATCCCCAATTGATCATACCGGCCCAGCGTTCCAAAAACTCGCTCCCCATATTCCCAGAACTGTACTTGCCCACTGGTTAAGACATACTCTCCTAAAGTATGCCGCTCCGTTGGTAACAACCAAACATCAAGTGGTTCTCCCACCAGTGCTTGTCCTAACCCCAGGGCTAACTGAACTGATAAAATAACGGCCAAGCCTGCAATTAAAGTGGTTAAGAAACGCTTAGTGGGAGCAAGATTTAACGTGATAAAAAAGAGAATTATAAACCGGAAGATTTGGCGGAGACCAAGAATGGCGCCAGTGACTGGCAAAAAATTGACCAACACTGAAAGCAAAGAAAATCCCACTAACAATAAAAACTTGGGTCCAAGCGGGGAGAGGTCCAACTTTTCTCGTTTGAAAATAACTTTATAAATCACTATTAGCGCTAAAATATAAATTAAGACTTCAGAGCCATAACGGGCGTATAAGTAATAGTCATCAGCCACCCATTTCAATATAAATGGTTCAAATGGTAGGTACCAAGCAAGAGCGGTTAAAGCTCCTAACGGATATTGTAAGGCCGCCACCAATAAAATGGCGATGATTATAATAGACCAAACTAGCGGTGCTGAACCCCAAATAATGCCAGCGGCAGTAGCCAGCCCCACCAGCACTAAAAGACAAATCCTAAATGAATCGGCTCGTTTGCCTAAAATATAGGGCGTATGAAAATCTAAATTCATGAAAACAGTATAGCAGTTTGAATGCTGTTGCAGTAAAACTGTTATAAATAGAAACGACCACCCAAGCAAAGGCAAGGGTGGCCGTGAAAACGAGAACCGGTTGGGCGCGCGACTGGCGCCGGACGGATGACCCTACGGCACGGTGTAGGTGAGGTCGTAGCCGGAGAAGGTGTTCACCACCATTCCGTCCACTTCCAGACCAATCACCGCGCAGGTTCCGGCGACGTTGACCACCCAGTCGCCGGCGTCGCCGGAGCAGAGGCCCACCAGGTATTCACCCCACAATTCGGAGTCATCGGCATAGCCGTTGAACTCCAAACGGTCGCCCGACTCCGCCGTGAATACGGCGCAATCATCGGCGTCCACCTCCGTCAGGAGAGTGGTACCGGTGAACCAGAGGGTGTTGTCCCCGGTGGTGTCGTTGCGAACGGAGAGGTCGTAATTGGTTCCGACCACCTCCGTCACACAGACTTCCACGAAGTCGTCGGCCGGAGCCGGCGTATCATCGCATTCCTCCTCCGATCCGGGATCGGCGTCATCCGCCAAGCCGTCGCAATCGTTGTCCACGCCGTCGCAGATCTCGTCTGCGCCCGGGTAGACGGAGGAGTCCCCGTCGTCGCAGTCGTAGGGGGCGAGGCCGTAGCCGTCGCCGTCCTCGTCCACGAAGGGCGGGTCCACCGGATCGGTGGGGTCATCGACGGGATCGGTCGGATCGGAGGCGGTGAGGCCCTCGTCGACGCTCCCGTCGCAGTCGTCGTCCATGCCGTTTTCCACTTCCACCGCACCGGGGTTCACACCCGGGTTGCTGTCGTTGCAGTCATCGTCATTTTCCACATAGCCAGCGGGCTGATCGCCCTCCGGCCACAACTCGCACGCCCAGGGGTTACCATAGCCATCGGCGTCGCTGTCGGCGCAGTAGACCAAGAGCTCTTCCATCGGCCCTTCCGTCGGCTCCTCGGGAGCCGGGGTGGTGACCGGGGTGGTGGTATCGCCGGCCGTGTGAACGGTGGCGATTTCCGTGGGGAATCCACCACAGGCCACGAAGGCCAGGGTGGAAATAATGCCGAGCGCGCGAGCGCCGGGCACCGTGAACAGGTTCTTCATGGTGTCTCCTTGCCCCCATGTTGGGGGAATGTTTCCTGTACTGGCCACGAAATGTGGCTTTGTACGGTGGGTTAAAGTCCGTACCAACTGGTCGTAAGAGATTTTACGAACAATTGGTACGAACCCAACCTAGACCACCAGTTTGGGATTGGTCGTCAAAATGATGACAAATCCCATTGATCAATTATTCCGTAATAAGCAATAATTTAAGTTTGTTCTTTAATTGGTTTAAAAGATCGGTAACTGGTGGCTGTTCCCACCTAGTTAACAAGAATTATTTCTTGGCAACTAGGTATTAACAGAACTATTTATTAAGGTTTAGTTAGTAATAATGATTCTGTAGTAGCCACGGTCACACCCAATTGCTTGGATGTGACCATGACCACACGATTTGCCGATGTTCCAGTGGAATCACCGGCTGGGGTTGGGGAGGCGTCTGCGCTCCCCCACCCCTCTGCCCGAACTACTTCGCCTTCGCCCGACCGCCGAAGGTTTGGGTGAAGAGCAGCTGTCCGCCCCCCTCCACCACCATGCCCTCGGCGTCAGCGACGCCACCGAACTGGGAGTTGCCATCGGCATCCTCCAGCCGGTAGAGCGTCTCACCGCCGCCGGTGCCGAGCCCGAGGATTCCCCCAAGCTCCACACCAGTGCGACCGCTTTCCCCAATCGGGAAAACCGCTCGCGGGCTGACGTAGCCCCCGTACGCGCGCGCCGATGAGGCGTGCACCCCGGCGTCGGTGAAGTGGGCGAACCCACCCACCGACGCTCCGACCGACACCTCTTTCAGCTTGTGCAGGAAGGTGGGACCGGCGCGGAGGGAGACTCCGAGCGGGGCGTACCCGGCGGTGGGTTCGGCGACCAGGGAGATGTCTCCCAGGAACCCGACCCTCCAATCCAGAGTGTCCCCGCCAGCTTCCAGCCGGAGGGTGGTGCCGTAGGCGCTCCCACCGCGCCCCGCGACGACCTTACCAACTTCGTTGGCGTCGGCACCATCCGGAAGCTGGTAGCCGATGGGGGTTTGTGCGCCCCCGTAGGCTCCGACCCCAACCGTGAGGTAGGGGACGGCGCGGGCGAACAGCTTGACGAGGTCGCCCTCGATGCCGTCCACACTCGCGTCGAGGTGATCGACACGGCGCTCCACGATCACTGCCTTTTCCTCCTGGATCACCAGGCGTTCTGAGACTGCCGTGATCCGGATGTCATGCTCGTCGAGACGCGCCGTTTGGTTCTGGTTGACGACCTCGATTGCGGCGACAGCCTCCCCGGTCTGGACGCTCAAGGCGGCGATCCCGTCCGCGAGCTTTTTCTGGCTCGCGGCCAAACGGTTGGCCCGGATCTCTTCCCGGCCCAGGAGCTTCTCTCCCGACCAGGCGTACCCGTCCGCGGTGACCATTTTGCAGGTCACCGTTCGGCCATCCGCCGCCTTCCATTCCCAACCGCAGTTGGGCTGGTTGGCGGCGCAGCGGGTGAGATCCTTGAGGATCACCGCCCTGGTGCGCTCGACTGGACAGTGATCCAGATCGGGTGCACCGCCGTGCCCTGGGGGCAAGAAGACCAAGTCTTTGTTGCTCGGGTACTCATCGAACAAATCGATAACCCCGTCGCCGTCGGTGTCGGTGGTGATATCCACCGTGGCTGCCGGCGTTGCGGCCGGGGTTGCGGCCGGCGTCTGCGCCTGCGCCGTGTTGCTGAGTGCCATGGCCGCCATGCTGGCGGTCAAAATCAGGTTCTTCATGGAATCCTCCTCCCCAAGTGGGGACGATGCGCCCCACTTGGGCAGTGAAACTGACACCCCTCCCCAGAAATTGGAGCTGATTGTCATGCGACTGAAAAATACTTGCTCTGGCGATTTGGTTATACGAGCTTAGGATATAAGGTCAAATAACTCAAAACCCTTTAAAAGTAGCTCTCGATCGACTGACAATCAACTCTGTTTTCACAGGGGTAGCGTCTGATCATACTTAACCGATCCCAATTGGGACAGGAAGATTCCTGATTGAATTAGTAACTAAATGGGCTAATCGCCCAGTAAACCGTACTAAACAAGGATTGATCCGTTTTAGTCGGGATTACAGGGTGATTAGCGTTGTAAAAGAACATAGTAGAGTAACAGAATTTTGAGAACTTGTCAATCAAAATTTGGATAACTGACCGAATATATTGATATTTACTGGGTTTTCTGAAGATTATTTGCTTTAGATCCAATGCACTAATGGGCTAAGGGCTGATAACTAACTCAGAACAGTTGCGAGTAGTGTCTGAGGCCTTGGATTCAGGTGATTGATAAAGTTTGAAATCGGGGCGGGTCACCGGGCTTGACATTTTTTGTGAATTGAGCCATAATTACCCCTCTCAAACGAGAGCTGGTGCAATTCGCGTCAGACATAGGAGGACATCATGTCCAAATTCGGAATGGGCCTTGTGGCCCTGTGTCTGTTCAACTTCGCCGGTTGCGGTGAGGTGATGGAAGGTGAGGTTGTCCCCTGGACGACGAACGGGGTGGACAACGACCAGACGGTCGAGTCGCCCGCGGGAGAGAACGGTGGCGACGAAGCGGGGAACGGCGGTACGCCGTTGGACTGCGAGGTCGATGACGATGCCGATGGCTTCGTTTCCACCCAGTGCGGTGGCGACGACTGCAACGACAACAACGCCACCATGTACCCCGGAGCGGTGGATAACACCTGCGACGGCCTGGACAACAACTGTGCCGGTGACGGCGACGGCGTTGATCTCTTCCGCGATGGCGAAAGCGCCTGCGGTGGGATTGACACCGACGACGATGGCTACATGGACATCGGCGAGGGGGATGACGGTGTCCCGTTCATCGTGGACTGCGATGACGGCGATTCCGCCATTCACCCGGGCGCAACTGAGATCTGCGACGGCCTGGACAACGACTGCGACGGACTGGTGGACAGTGATGATGGATCCCTGGATCCCACCACTGTTGAAACCTACTTCGCCGACAGCGATGGCGACGGCTTCGGGGACATCGAAGACCTCGGAACGGTCTCCTGCGAACCGGCCGGGGTGCTCAACCACACCGACTGCGACGACAGCGCTGCGGGGACCAACCCCGACGCCGAAGAGATCCCCTACAACGGGATTGACGAAGACTGCACCGGTGACGATCTCACCGACGTGGACTGCGACGGAATGGAAGCCGACTCCGTTGGCGGGCCGGACTGCGACGACGATGACTTCGACATCAACCCGTTTGCACTGGAGACCTGCGACAGCGTGGACAACGACTGCGACGGACTGGTGGACGATGCCGACCCCTCGGTGGATCTCGACTCCGCCCCTGGGTTCCTCCCGGATGCGGATGGCGATGACTTCGGCGACCAGTTCGCCGTGCTCCCCACCTTCTGCACGCCACCGGCGGGATTCGTCCTGCCCATGACGGGTGGATTGCCGTCGTCTGACGACGACTGCAACGACGCCGACGCCGCCATCCACCCCGGTGCGGTGGATCCGGTGGGCGGAGCGGACGCCGACTGCAGCGAGATCTAGTTCTCCGCCGAGCGGAGAACTAGACGGAAGTGAGTGAGGTCAATCAGCGATGGGCCTCACTCACCGTGAACCGGAGCAGCGCGCAAGCGTGGCTCCGGTTTTCTTTTTTTTTTGATAAAATAATCCATTTTTGGTCAATCTATATTAGTGTGGGTAATAATTTGACAGGAGTTTCAAAACCCATTAGAATAATGGACAATTATATGAAAAAAGGTATCCACCCTGATTACCACACTAGCGCCATAATCAAGTGTGCTTGTGGGGCCCAATATGTTACTGGCTCTACGGCCGAGCATATTAATATTGAATTATGTGCCGCTTGCCATCCGTTCTTTACGGGCAAGCAGAAGATTGTTGATAGTGCCGGAAGAGTGGAGAAGTTTAGCGGAAGAAGCGGTAAGAAAGCATTGGTGATTAAGACTTCGGCCGTGAAGACCAAAGAAAAGGCGGCGAGAGCAGTGGTGAAGGCCACCAAAAAAGCGGCTAGAGACACTTCCATCAAAACTGTTCAAATTTAACAAAGCCAGACACCCGTTGATCCATTGTTGATTGACGGGTGTTTTGTTATCATCCATTTATGTCTTTAGAAATTGAAAAAATATTAGCCACCCAACGATTAGAGGTGGAGCGCTTGGATGGCTTATTGGTGAGTCCTGAAGCTTTAGCGGCACCAAAGAGATTCCAAGGGTTGCATAAAGAATATGCTCGAGCGCGGTTTGTTTTAGAGCTGGCGGAAAATTTGAGTAGAAAAAAGTTGGCGCTTGAGAGTGCCAAGACGGCGCTCTTGGATGATGATGTTGAAATTAGAGTGTTGGCGGAAAATGAGGTGCAAGCGTTGGAACCGCTGGTGTTAGCAGGAGAAAATGAATTGGAAGCGGCGTTGATTCCACCGGATCCGTTGGATGACCATGAGGCGATTGTGGAAATTAGAGCCGGCACCGGTGGTGATGAAGCGGCTTTGTTTGCCTCTGAATTATTCCGAATGTATTCCCACTTGGGAGAAAATTTGGGCTGGAAAACCGGTTTGCTTTCACAACATCAAAATGATTTGGGGGGATTCAAAGAGATTATTTTTGAACTAAATGGTGAGGGTGCGTATGGGATGATGAAGCTGGAAAGCGGGGTGCACCGGGTGCAGCGCGTACCCACTACGGAGAAAAAGGGCCGGGTGCATACTTCCACTGTAACGGTGGCGGTGATGCCGAAAATTGAGGAAGAGGAGTTTAAAATGGATCCTAAGGAGATAAAAATTGAGGCCACTACTTCTCAAGGTGCTGGCGGTCAAAGTGTTAACACCACCTATTCCTCCTGCCGAGCCGTCCACATCCCTACGGGAATAACGGTGGTGTGCCAAGATGAACGGTCTTTTAGTCAAAATAGAGATCGAGCCTTATCAATTTTAAGAACTAGGGTATTTACAGCCGAACAGACAAAAAAACAAGCAATGATTGAGGCGGACAGGCGGGGGCAGATTGGCACTGGTGAACGGTCGGAAAAAATTAGAACCTATAATTTTCCGCAAGATCGGTTAACCGACCATAGATTAAAACAGTCTTGGCACGGATTACCAAATATTTTAAACGGCGAGATTGCCGTAATCATCACCGCCTTGAAAACGGCGGCAAGGGCGGGGGCGTTAACTGCTTGGGCAGACGGTGAATCGGAAGGTGAAGACGAATAATGTGATTGCGTGGGAGTGGTGGCGGAGATTAGGGTGGTGGTGGTTGCGGACCAGCATCGTAGCCGAAAATCATTTAATGTCCAAAGAGGATGCCGGTCGCGAGGCCGGGTTTTGGCTACGACACGCCTTTGGTGTAAGCGAAGTGGAGTTGATTCTGGAACGGCGGGTGAGTGGACCGTTGAAGATTTGGAGATTAGCAAGATTTTTATATTTTATTGCACAGAGAGGACGGGGCGTGCCGGCCGCTTATCTGCTTGGTAAAAAGAGTTTTTATGGGAGAGAGTTTACGGTTAATCGGTTAGTGCTGATACCACGACCAGCCAGCGAGACGATGATTGATGTTTGTTTACCGGTTGCTACCGAGTGTGATTTGGTGGTGGATGTGGGCACCGGATCAGGAGCGCTGGGGATTACTTTGGCACTGGAATGTAAGCGACCGGTGGTGATGACGGATTGTTCTAGGCGGGCGTTGCGAGTGGCACGGAAAAATTGGGAGCGATTGCGCCCTGGGTCAGGCGCAGTTGATAATGGCGAAGCGAATGACAGTAAGACTGATAATGAGTGGGTGCAATCGGTGAGATTTTTACCTGGTGATCTCCTAGCACCCTTGGCGGGGCCGGAGTTTACTGCGCCAAACAAACTGTTGGTGATCGCCAATCTTCCCTACCTAAAAACTGACTCTTTGAAAGGATTGGAACGATCGGTGCAAAGAGAACCTAGCCTGGCTTTGGATGGTGGCGCGGATGGGTTGGAGCTATATATAAAATTACTGGATCAGTTGGAGGAAATGCTAGGTCGGAAAAAAATCAAAAGCGAAATTTTGGATAAGAAAATCTTTTTAGTAATGGAATGTGATCCGGAACAAATTGAAAAGTTGATTGAGTTGGTGAGGGCTAAATTCTCTTTGGCGGAAGTGGTGATAACAAAAGATTGCCACGGACTTGATCGGGTGGTGAGTGGCTGGCTTACTTAAAGTGAGTCTGAACTCTAAAGCCGAACTAATTTGCGATCAGAGAATCTGGCAGATTAGGCAGAACGATGATCCAAGTGGAGCCGGGGATTAAAGTGACTGGTTCCCCATTTTGATAAGTGAAAACCGTTTTAACTTCGGCACTAGGCTTGGACCAGAGAATGGATTTTCTTTGACCGGATTGTAACAATTCCCCTCCCCCACTGCCAATGGTTTCTACCGAGAGCCGGCCAACCGAATCTAAAACATTCATTTCGGCCTCAAGAATAATGACATTGTCGACGGTAATTTCTGAATCGGAAGCGGTTTTGACGGCGGTCCACACACCGGATTTTGGTGTTTCACGAGTGTACTGATTGCTAGCGGCAGAATATTTCCAACGGATATCATAAGCGCGCGCACTGGGCCATGTGATGATCAGATCTTGGCTAGTGGTGGTGGCGGTGGTGGTGACCGACGAGGCAGTGAAAGGAATAAAAGGAGTGGTGAACTGTGGCAAAGTGCGGGAGCCAAGGGAGTCAGTTAAATATTCAATTGAGGTAAAGAGATTGTGAGGTGATGATCTCTCCGGACTGCGCACAAAAAATTGGCCAAAAGAAAATTCGTTTCGGTCAATAATTTTTTTATTAGTAGCGAGGGCAGAGAGAGCTGATGGTGAGCCACCGGAGTGAGCATAGAGTGCGGAAAACTGTTGCGCCCAATCAATAAAATAGGGCCGAGCAGAACGCACTGGACCAATTGAGTCTACAATTTGGTCGCTACCAAAAACAGCTAACAACCGCGGTATGTACCCTTCAGCCGGAATTTCTATCACTAGTGGCGCCGCCTCTATGCCAGCTAGTGGCCAAGCCTCGTAACTATTTTCCACCATGACGGTGATGATGCCAAGATTGGCGGGCGCATTGAGAGGGGCGCCGGTTAATGGGTGTTGGAACGGTGCTGGACTGATGATCTGACTGGGAGGGGTTGAAGTTTGATCAAAAGTGTTGGGCTGACTAAATAATGAGATGACGCCCCAAGTGATTATAGTTACGGCGGTGCTAATCCCAATGAAAACAAAGTGGGGGTAACGAGCGATTAGGGTTCGCATGGACAAGTGTAATTATTTCTTTGATTCCTCCGGGGCGGCGACGGCATCGGCTTCATCTAATTTCTTTTCTGTGCTAATTTCAATCTTGGTTACATCCACATCCACCGCTTCATTTAGCGAAGCCATTTCTGCATCTGACCGAGGTGGTTGAACGGTGGCAACGGCATGATCAGCGGGAACGGCCACCTCTAAACCAGCAGGGATCTTGAGGTCTGAAACTCTAATTACATCTTCAAAAGTTTTTAAGACGGCGATATCTACATCAATAAAATGAACCATCGCATCTGGCTTGCCAAAAACCTTCAATTCCTCAAGTGAGCGAACAAAAATACCGCCAAGCTCCTTAATGGCCGGAGAGATGCCAGTAAATCTAATTGGGATTTCCGCTTCAATTTTCTTGCTAACATCCAGTCTACGAAAATCTACATGGGTAATAAAATGAGTAATTGGATCTCTTTGGAGTTCTGTGATGATTACGGGATGAGAGGCGCCGGAGAGATCAAGGTCAATCACCAAGGTTTCTCCGGTTTGGGAGAAGGTTTTAGTGATAGCATTTTGATCCACCGAAACGGCGGTTGGTGCAATTTCAAAACCGTAGATATTGCCAGGAACACGGCCATTATCCCTCATTGCAACGACCGATTCGGTCTTAAGAACTCGGGGTAAAGCGGTTAATTGAATATGGGCCATAGATGGTGAGGATTATGCCTGAGGGGCGGGTGGG
>ERZ1292623.2262-Hain-H51-01um-R1-2262-length-17476-cov-12_pt1 | contig 17476 bp, 18 predicted proteins | sample MGYA00564398_ERZ1292623 | MGnify/ENA primary metagenome ERZ1292623 (study PRJEB36523, sample SAMEA6512633) | groundwater metagenome | collected 2019-01-07 | study: AquaDiva: Metagenomics assemblies of 32 groundwater samples | reverse complement strand
AGGATTAAGCCATGGATGGAAAGTCGCTGACGAACGGGTTGGCGGTCATTCTCAACGAGACAGTATCCAGTTCCGATTTTCTGAGCAGCCGGGCGTCGTATGATTTTCTATATGAAGCGGCCTGTGAATTTGTCCGGCGCACAAGAGTTCTCACAACTACTCAGGCCATAACCACCTCCGCGAGTGTTGCTTCATACGATCTGAATGCCGACTTCATGGGGTTGTATCTCAGGGATTCGCAGAACCGATATACGATCAAATATACTGCCGGTTCGACAGATTATTTCCTTCCATTCAGGGATTATGAATCGGTTGCCTACGCCAACCAGACAATAGCGGCTTTGATTCCCTCCAATTTCTCTCTGATTGATGATGCCACGTTGCCTTCCGGGATCACGGGAACCGTGACCTCGGCTGGTGCATCGTCCAACGGGGAATGTACGCTTACGGACTCGGCAGCCCCGTTTACCAATGTAAAAGTAGGGGACGACGTTCACAACACGACGGACGCAAGCGACGGCGTGATTATCGGCATCACGTCAACGTCGGCCCTTGTGACGGCGCTGTTCGGCGGTACGGACAATGATTGGGATCTATCCGATGCCTATGTGATCGTTCCCCAGGGGCGCAAGCATATCGTCTTTGATCCGCCTCCGTCAACGTCGGGCCATATTGCGACATTGCATTACGTTCAGAAGCCGCAACCGGTTTATTCGCCATACGCCACCTATCGTTTTGATCGGCAATATGCGCCGGCACTCATAAAATACGCGGCGTTCCAGTATAAATACAAGGATTCAGAACCGAATTTTGGGGATGCGTTTTATCGTTACTGGGATGCTCAATGCCGGATGGCGGCAAAGACGGAACACAAATCTTTTAACAAGCCGACCATGAGAGTGAATTTTATGAAACGAAGTTACGGGAGCAGAAGCTACAGATAATGGCGACGAAAAATTACCATAGAGATATTCCTCTCGCCGGGAAATGGATCACACGGGATCCTGCCACCATCGGGAATAATTTCCAGACGCTTGATAATTTGCGTTATGTCGGCGGAACGCACAAGCGCGGCGTCGGTGGTATGACGAAAATCAACACCGCCATTATGAATGCGACGTATTTCAAGACGCGAAACCTGTTTTACTTCAAGAAATCACAACCGGCGGAAAGCCATGTTCTTGCTCAGGCATACAATACGGGGCTGACTGCATCTCAGGTTTTAGAGAATACCACGGCAATCCCTTCGGCGGGGGCGTTTTCGGCGACTGCATTATGGACGGATTCGGCGGGTGCAGGTCGGGGAAAATTCTCTAATGCTGCAGATGGACAGATGATCTATGCCAATGGCGTTGATTCCTGCATTTGGGGCGGGAATGAACAGGCTGTAGGGGCATTGGTGCAAACTACTACTGCGTTGTCTGCCGCCGGTGATTCCTGTACCAGTCCCAAGGATTACACCGCTCAGATCAATAACACAAAAAGCGATAGCGAGAACATTATCACTTGCGGCGGTTCTTACCTAACCTTTCTGATCGGTTCGCCTCGACCGGCGAAGGGTGCGAAGATTTACGTTTCTTCCGCCAATACGACGGCCAATACCCTTGTTGTGAAGGAATCGACATCGGGGGCTTGGAACGCACTTACGGTGACGACCGACGGCACAAGGGTAACCGGGAAGACCTTTGCACAGACGGGCACAATTTCATGGGCCACCACGGTAGCCACGACAAAGCCAAAATACCTTGAAGGGTATTATCTCTATTGGTATCAATTCACGATTGATGCGGGGTCGGCAGGAATATACCATATCACGCTTGATCTTCCCTTTCAGTCCATCATTGATATGTGGGATGGTGTTTACAGGGACATTGCGCGATTTTACATTTACACGACTTCACAGGCCGACAAGAGTACCAATGTATATCGGCAAGAATATGACGCCGCTTCTCCTTCTACCTATGCGGATATCAGTGGATTGGTCTTTACGACTCAATACCTGGAAGTAGGTTTCGATGAAAAACAGACGGCTATTTATTTCGATATACCTCCAGGATATGAAAACAGTACGGCAGCCACAGTAGCATCCGTCGATTATTGGAACGGCGCGGCCTATGCAACCGTGGGCGATATATCGGACGGGACGGCAACGAGCGGGATATCCTTTGCCAAATCCGGCGTCATTTCGTGGAACAATACATCGTTGGCAAGTGAACAGAAAAAGCAATACGCCAATATTCAACCAATTTATTATTACCGGCTGAAATTCGATAAAACCCTCGATACGAGTGTCAGGATAGATTACGTCGGGGGAATCAGTGCATCCAAGACAATTAGTTATTTCAAGTTTCCGGTATTTGCTCAGGGGCGCGTTTTGCTTTGCGCGGATATGTCGGGCCAGAAAAACAAAGCTATTGCTTCTTCCAAGTTCATGCCCCAAGTTTATAACGGAAGCGATTCGGTGGATATCTATTTCGGGGAAGAAGGTGAATTGACCTGTGGCACGGAACTCTTCAGTCAGTTCGGAGCATCTTTGTTTTCGCTCGTCTTCATGTTCAAAAACAATGAAACGTGGATGATGGCCGGGCAGGACATATACCAATGGGAAGTCAATACCTTCCTCCTTTCTTCCTCTATTGGATGTCCTGCCCCCCTCACGTTGAAGACCATCAATCTCAATGCCGAACCGGGGCAGGGTATAAACAGGTCCCTGGCGATATGGCAGGGATCTTCCGGGATCTATATGAGCGATGGACGCGCCCCTATACCGGTTCACATGGATATCAAGGAATATTTCGATCCGAAAGACAGCCGGTGCATAAAAGCATCTGAGGTTGGCAACTCGACCGCCTTTATTGATCCGGTCAATCAGGAATATCATTGGCTTTTCGCAAGTGGAACCGCCGGAACGCAGACCGAACTCGTTTACAGTATAACCGAGAACGGCTGGTACAGGATTCCGCGCGGGACCGGGAAGGCATTGGTGTGCGGTTGCGTCGTGACTGATACGAACGCAAACCAATACAATTACGGGATGATTGATACCGGATATATGGAAAGACTTGAATACGGGACTGATTTTGACGGCAACGATATTGTCCACGATTTCCGTTTAGGAGATGCGCCGTTATCCGATTCGCTTATGAATGAAACTGTTATTGATGTGGTCATGCTTTTCATGGTTGCGAAAACCACTACGACTAACGCGGTGGTTGGGACGCATTACGGAGATGCGAAAACCACGGGGACGACCTTGAAGGCATTATCCCCGGCGAGTAGTGGCCATCGGGTAGCACAATCTTTTACAACGCACGCATTGGGGCGGCATACATTACATTCAACGGGATTCAGCATGACAACCGACAACGAGACAACTGGATTTGAACCGCTCGCGGTTGCTTATTCGTACCATATACAGGGGGAGGTTTGAAATGGCAAGTTACGTAAGTTGGGGAACGCGAAAGGCACTTGGGCGTAGATACGCTCTGGACCCGGCTCAACAGTTGGCGCAACAAAGACTTGAAGAGGAATATGCCCTTGTTCCCGGCAGAGAAGCCAAAGCATTGCAGGAAAGCCAATTTTCCAGGAACTTTGCCTTAACCAAAGAACAGATGAGTTCTTCAAGAGAAGCGGGGATAGTCGGCACAATGGGCAATCTCGGTACGACTGCACTACTTTTGAATTATATGAAACCGATTGCCCCGGCGGTTAGTCAAGGTCTCGCCGGATGGAATCCTCTTGTGGGACCAATAACAAAGTCCAGCGTGGTTACCGAGACTTTTCCCGGAGCAGCGGCAGGGGCGGGAACAAAAACAGGAGTAGCACTTGGCACGGGAGCGGCGGGTGGCGTTGCGGCGGGTAATGCATTTAATGCCGCACAGTTGGCAGCCATAGAATCGGGGGCGAGTTATGAAACGATTGGGGCGTTGGGTTCATCGGGAATACCTCCGGCCCTTATGGATACGGCAGCAATGACCGCCGAAGGCGGGGCGGCGGCAACTGAGGTAGGCGCATCCGCAGCGGGGACTTCAGCAACGGGCGTTGCATCTGCACCTGCGGGACTTGGCATAGGCACTGCTGCTGGAGCAGGTGCAGTTGGTGGTTTTATCGGCGGTAAATTAGGACAACCTATCGGTGAGGCAATCGGTCTGGGCGGTCAGAATGAACGGGCTACTGTCGGTGGGGCTGTTGTTGGTGCTGGTGCAACATGGGCGGCTGGTGCAATGATGGGAGCGCCTGCTGGACCTGTTGGGATTGCGGTCGGTGCAGTCGTCGGTGGTGTTGTTGGATTGGTTACAGGTGGGAAGAGGTGCCTGATTGTTACGGCTTGCACGGATTCTAATTCATACGAGGTTGAGATTGCTCGTATTTATCGAGACACTTATCTCGATGAGCAACAACTCCGAGGTTATTATTGTTTGGCTGAAAAGATTGTGCCGATACTTGAACGCAATGAAAAGGTGCGGAAAAGCGTCAAGAAATGGCTTGTGGATAGACTTATTGATTACGGAGAATACCGGATAGGGCTTAAGTCAAGTCCGCGGATCTTATCATATATTATTTCAAAGATATTTTTGGGGTTGATTAAAGCCATCGGAATGACTATCCCGCGATATGTGCGGGTGAATGGGGAGGTGTTCTAATGATAGACGGATGGACGGCATTGGCTGAATCAACTGGAAGGCTTCCTGGCCTGGCTTTGAACTTGGCGCAACTTCAGCAGCAGGGCCAACACATGAGGGCATTGGAGGCCGATTCGAAACAGAGACTTGTGACTGAAGGGCAGCGGTTTGGAATGGAAAAAGAAAGAATGGAGACCGAGAACGCTACAGCCAAACTTGCCCTTGGTGAAGCACAGAAAAAACAACAATTCCTGGATTCAGGGTGGGAACCGGCGGTCGATCCTGGAATTAGGGCTTTGCCTGAAAAAGACCGACAAGGATTTATTGATACTATCAATACCATGGGCATACCCAAAACCCAAAGAGGAAGATTGCAGGCGGAACAGATACTTGAATCTACTTCTAAGTTATTTAAATCATATACCGACAGTCTATTCCAGGGGAAATATGACGCATATCAACAGGTAGAACAAGAATATAATGCCGCTTTAGAGAAAGGTGATCCCGAAAAGATAGCAGTTCTGAAACAAAAATTTGATGCGGCGGAAACAGAAGTGAATAGGTCCAGGGGGGAAATCGACAAAGGCATCAAGATCGTTGCCATGAATGAGGCATGGAACAAAATGTCACCGGACTTCAAAACAAAACATCCTGAATTAACACCTCTCTATGTGAATGGTCAGAGAACTGGAGATACAAAACCCTTTACTGACGCTTTGGAAGAAATTGGTAAGAGAGTGGCCGCCGTCCCTGTAATCAAATCAGTTAACCGTGGCAATGTTGTGGACATCTACGAAAACAACGTGAAGGTGAGAACGGAACAAAAGGGCGTATCTCCGGGGACAGCGCCCGGGGAAAAACTAACTTCTGCTGATAAGAAAAGACTTATTGATTTGGTCAATACCGCTACCAATTCTGGAAAAGATGAACCAACGGGAAATGATGTCACGATTATAAAGGATATGGCAGATAAACTTGGGTATGATTTTATAAAATCCACGACGACGACTCCCGGAACGCTATGGGGGACAAACGAAAAAAGCGAATGGAAGTTAGTGCCAAAAGGCGGGGGAGGGGCTATTCCGCCGAAATTCACGGCAGTCAACGCCAAAGGATTAAGGATATTTTCAAATGACGGGGTTACTTGGACCGAGGCAAATGGGAAGGTGATTAAGTGAATCTACCACAAGGGTTTACACTTGAAAACAGTGTAAAACCGCCTCCGGGGTTTGAACTGACCGTAGAAGGATCTGAACTTCCGCCTTTTGATATTGCCATACCTGTGGGTACTAATCCGACTGAGGAAGCAAGAAGGATTGTTTCTTCCGGTTTACCACCGGACGTTAAACTCCCATCCGGCTTTTCTATGGTCAATGATTCGACCATTCCCGGTGCTGGCCTTGCTCATACTGTAAGGGCAATGGCCGAAACAGGGGCCGGTCTTGCAACGGGATTTATTGCCTTTCCCGTGTCGCAACTTCGGGGGTTGTGGGAGTACGCAATAACATTAGGCGACAAAAAGGCCGCCGCAGCAGCAGAAGAGGCGTGGGCAAAGGCACTCCAATTTGAACCGACTACGGAAGAAGCCCAAGGCGTAATGCAGATGGTTAGTATAGCTATCGGGCCGATCTTCAATACCCTGAAGCAAATGGGAGAATCCTCTGGAGGGTATCCTGGCGGTGTTGCAGGTCAATTAGGCGGTGCTTATGTACTCGGTAAGGCGGGAAAGGCCGTCAAGGGAGAAATAGGAACCTTTGGGAAACGACCCATTGAGGCGAAACCTGTTGAGATTCCTGTTGAAAAGATAGTTCCTGAAGTTATCCCGCCAAAAGGTTTTACATTGATTGAAAGTACCCCGGCGGTAAGACCTCAAGACATAAAACCACCCGAAGGATTCAAATTAGAGGAACCTGTTAAGACGGTTGAAACACTAATAGTAGAGCCGCCCCCCTCCCCCCTGCCGGAAGTGGGGGCGAAAGGAACAGAATCCCGTCTTGCAATTCGGGCCGAAGTCGATGCGATTGAAGCCAAATTAACCTCTGATTTCGGCGACCTCGTCGAATACAAGACCATGAACATGGCGGATCAGGCCAACCGTGCCGCCGAAATCATGGATGCAGATTACGGCAAAGCCAAGCGCATGGCGATGGGTGAAGAACTTCCCCCGCAAGGTATCCGTGAAGCTACCATGTATGAGGCTGTCAAGATTCGCGCCATAAAAGAGGGTGACGTTGATACCCTTCAAAAACTGGCTACCGAATCCACCGTTCCGACAAGACTGAGTGAATACGGGCAGGCAATCAAGGCCGCCGATTCTCGGATAATGGAAGATCCCGTCAAGGTTATGCAGGATGTGGCGAAAACCAGAGCAGAAAAGGCACAAAAGACAACAGGGGCGAAGGCGGTTTCTCCTGATGCCGTGGCGAAATTGAGTCAACGGGTGGCAGATTTAGAAAAGGCACTTGCAGAACGCCAAGTGTCCAAAACTATCGAACGGATCAAGAATGAGGTTGCCAAGGAGCAACGACAAGTCAAGCGCACCATTGCAAAAGAGGAACTTTCCGCAGAGTTTGATGGATTGGTAAAAGAACTCAATTCAGTCCTTGGCGGTCAATTGAATGTCGGCGTTGACCCGATGGCCGCAGTCATTCTCGGCAAGATGGCAAAGAACAGAGTCCAGTCCGGGATTATCACGGTCGAGGCTTTGGTTGATTCTATTTATACCGCCGTCAAGAATATGGGGATTGAACTGAGTAAGCGCGACATTATGGACGCTATCTCAGGATATGGGAAATACAAACAACTCTCCAAAGATGAAATCATGGTGCAACTGCGGGACCTCAAAGGGCAGATGCAACAGATTTCCAAGTTAGAGGATTTACAGAATAGACAACCGCCACTCAAGACCGGTGTTGAGAGAAGGATACCAAGTGGCGAGGAACGCCGGTTAATTAAACTTGTCGAGGAGGCAAAAAGGAAATATGGCATTCAGACCGTTGACCCTGCGACGCAACTGAAATCCTCGATGGATGCTATCAAAACGAGACTGAAAAATCAGATTGCAGATATCACCAATGAGATTGAAACGGGAATACGCACAGCCAAAAGCAAAGGCGTGTCGTATGATGCCGAAGCAACTGCACTTAAAAAACAGAGTGACTTCCTTGCCACTGTTCGAGATGCCTTAATAGAATCTCCTGCTGAAATGGTTATCGAAAAACCGGGTACTCTTCCGGTAAAAAAGCAAAGGGAAATCTTACCTGAACAAAGAGTTAAGATGGCGATACGTGCGGCGGAAAGAGCGCAAGGGGCATACGCGCGCGAAGTATTAGGACAGATCAAAAAGAAGACGGTATCGGCCCTCGAAACGCCGGAGTTGATAGAGGCAAGGAATAGGGCGAATGAATGGAAAGAACGTGTAAAAGAATTGCGGCAGGTGGCCGGGAGGTCTCCTGAGCAATCACTAAAATCACTCAAGACCAGACTTACAAACGAGGCCCGAAAACTTTCCGATAAGTTAGATAATCTTGACTTTTCTGTAAAGGAAAAACGGGCGATCGAACTTGACCCTGAAGCAATAAAATTGAAAGCCGCACGGGATCAGGCAAAGGAAAATTATAATGCAGCGGTACAAGCATCCGGAACGGTCACGCATGAGGAGGCCGCGAGGATAGTTGAACTCTCCAAGGATATGGCTGATAAAAGAGCGGCGTATGATCCGCAGACAAAGACATGGCCGACAAAAAAAGCAGGGAAGGAATACGGAGCGGCGAAAGTTTCCTGGGAACGATACATAGAGGAACTAAAGGGTGCTAATGCTGCTGTTATGGAACAGGTAGGGGGTCGGCTGGCCGAAGCAAAAACAAAATGGAAAGAGGATAAGGTTAAGGCATCTTTTGACCTCGCAAAAGATTCGGCAAAAACAATAGCCGATAATTCTGTTGTTATGGCAGGTTCCTATGACTTCTCCTTTATTGGTAGGCAAGGGTGGTTTACATTACTTACACATCCAACAGCATGGGTGGCCGGTGCGAGGAATATGTTCTTGGGTTTTGCTAAAGAGTTAGGGAGTAGAGGCGCGATGGATGCTTACTTAGCTGATGTTTACTCCCGGCCACGATATATGGAAGGAGAATATCAAAAAGCAAAGTTGACATCGTTGAAAGAAGAAGTATATCCTGCCGACCTTCTTGAAAGAATGCCCATTGCTGGTAAGGGCATTTCGGTATCCAAGGCTGCTTTTCTTATTGCCGGAATGGAAATGCGGCTCAGAACTTATGATATACTCGCAAAGATGCAAGAGCGTCATGGCATCGACATGATGAAGGGGAAAGAAGCTGAATCAATCGGGACCGTAATCAATAGTCTGACTTACCGAGGGAAGTGGGGGAAAACAGGTGTTTCTCCCTGGGTTAAACTCTTTTGGTGGGCTCCTAATATTCTCAAAGGCCAATGGGATATTCTTACAGCTCATACACTCGGCTATGGACTGGATACTACATTTGCAAAAAAACAAGCATTTATAAATTTAGCTAAAATAGTATCCGAAGGAGTTGCCATTGCCACTATTGCCAATAGTCTGAACCCTGGAAGTGCAGAAATAGATCCAACGGGAAGTGAATTTGGGACAATCAAAATAGGGAAAGGGAAAGGAAGCCAAAACTTTGATTATACCGCAGGGTCGCGTAGTCTGATAATAACCGTTGCTCGGGTTGTAACAGGGAAGTCAAAAAATTCCAAAACAGGCAAGGTAACAGATCTTGATAAGGGCGATTTTGGTAAAGCAACTCGCTTAACGATGCCTGCTAATCTTCTATTGAACAAATTAAATCCCCCCACAGGTGTTGTACGTGATTGGTTGAAAGGTGAGTTTTTTGGTGGTGAGAAATTCACATGGTTAGGAGGTTTTTATAGAATGTACACTCCGATTACGATTCAGCAAGGAATACAACTCGGAGAAGGCAAACAACCTATAACAGGACCAAGAATAGGCGGGGTAGTATCCGATATCTTTGGTGTAAACGCTCCGAGTTTCGATAAATGGAAAAAACGATGATACGGAAAAGATAAAGATGGTTCAGTCGCGGCAGTTGTCGGAAGTGTGATGGATTTAGTCGGGATAAACGCCAATACATACGATACTAAAAAGAAATACGGGAGGTAATTCAAAATGAGTGCGAGAATAGTAGGGTACGACACATTGATGAATGTTACGACCGTCGCCATGAACGGAACTGGTTACACTTCTTCGATGAAATTTGAACGATGCACGGGAACAGTATGCGTGTTCCTTGTTTCAACTGCTGGAAGCATCACCGTTACTCAGCAATGTTCCCTGGATAATTCAAATTGGTATGACCCGGTGAATGCCGCTGCGGAAGCTTTGGGGGCGGTTATAACGACCATGACCGTCACGACCGGGAAGTGGATTTCTTACAGCCCTGTTCTCGCACCGTACATCAGATTTAAAATAGTCGAAACGAACGTAGCGGCAACCATTGTCACATTGAAACTATTGTTCCAGGAGGAACGGTAGAATGGATTCCTACTATTCCATGTATAGCTTCTTTTTAAGGAGATAATTGGTTGTGCCATACCATCAAACTGCATCAGAAAGATTAAGGGCCGAATACGAAGCCAAGTTAATGACAAGAATGGTTGGCGGCGATGTTATCGGCCCTACTGGAGCTACCGCCGATGATTTGGTTGCTTTCGATGGTGCGACCGGTAAGATCATAAAGGATTCTGGGCTTTTAACTTCAGTTGTCCAAGCTGCGGTTACTGCCACCCAGGGGATGTATCGTTATGCGGCTGCACTTGCGGATACTGGGACTATAACCCTTCCAACAATAACGGCCAACTGGCCTGCGCATGGATTCATCCATTGCGCCCATGCTTCAACAGGGGTGATTTCCGAAAGTGCGGAGTTTGAGTTTGGATCAACGGGAGAAGTGCAAATAATCAGAGGGACGGCAAATATCGAGGCCGGGGGCGCCACTGCCGGGAAAATCAGTTTAGGGCCGGTGGCAGATGCAAATCCCGTTGTCATTAAGAATAATCTCGGTGGCGGTGTATCCGTCAATGTGATGATCGCACTTTGGTATAACTGATATGCCTGATCCTCGTGTTCAACTAAGAACTGGGTTGGCGGTACAAAAGGCCATCATGCTTCAAATTTGGTATTTAGCTGAAGGAGAGTAAAATGCGATATAAATTCTCAGGAACATTTCGTGACGGATCTGGAAATATCGTTTCCGGGGGTACGGTTTCGGTCTATGCCTCTGGCACCACAACGGCAGCTTCAATCTACGAAACCGAGACTGGAACGGCCATTGTAAACTCAACGACAACCGGGACGGACGGAACCTTTGCGTTTTACATTCTTGAAGGGGACTATTACGGGGATCACACTCGGAAGATCGTGTTGTCCAAGGACGGATATACCTCAAAGACTTATGATTACGTTGATCCAACGGAATTTGTGAATGGTCCATTCACGCAGGCAAACATAATTGATTCCCTGACGGCCATTGGCACTTCAAACAAAGCCACTCTCCTGCTTCGTCCCGTCACCTGGGTAATCTCCTCCAATGCCAATTGGTCAGCCTATACCAATGTGACGTTTAAGATTGTACCGGGGGCGGTATTCAGTGGGGCTTTTACTATCACATTTCCTGCCTCAACAACGGCATATCCCGAATGGTTTTCTGATGCTGATTATGGAGCCAGAATAAACCAGGCAATCAATTCAGTCACGACCAACGGCGGATTTGTTGAGATCACTACCGGCGGTAGTTTTGCCACCACCATAGAACTCACAGGTGCCGTTGTTCATTTCAATAGTCTAACTCTCACCTATACGGGAACAGGGACGGCAGTAAAAAATAAAACCGGTGTCCGTCCGGGTTCGTTTACGGGGCTATCGCTTACGACTACGGCGAACTGGACAAATGCGAATTTAATTGGCCTTTACCTTACAGGTGCCTATAAGTGCAATGGAACCATTGCCGGCATTGATAATTTTACGACCGGCTTCAAACTGAGTTCAACTGCTGCAACTCTTGGATCAGCTTATAACACCTTCACCTTGGGCAACTTCTCAGTGAATAAAATATCCCTTCATGTCCACATGGCAGCGACAGACGGATGGACAAACGAGAACAAATTTTACGGTGGGAGTTTCTCTCCGGGGAGCGCAGCACCAGCGGGTTCAATAGGTATAAAGCTCGAAAGCACGTCGTCATCCGCAGCAGACCATAACGTATTCTTTTCGCCTTCTCTGGAATCATGGGAAACTGCAATACAATGTACTTACGCACAAAACAATATATTTTTCACGCCGAGGTTTGAAGCTAACACGACTGACGTAAGTTACAACAGCGACTCTATTAAAAATCATCTTATTGCACCCAACGACTTTGCTCCAACCGTTGTGGACAACAGCACAATTGAATACGGAAGAAATTTTGAGACCCTTGGTAGGTTAAACTTCGGAACAAATAGGTATAAACGAACGATAACATCAGACGCTATTGCGGCGAATTCGTATGGGTACATCACGGTGGAGCCGGAAACAGGGGCTACTGATAACCTGAAAACAATAACAGGAGGCAGGACAGGGGACCTAATTCTATTACAGCTTGAGTCTCCTTCGTATTTTATAACCATTAAGAACGGAACGGGTAATATCACGTTAGACGGATCGAGTGATTTAGTTTTAACTTCGCTCGATAAACTCATTTTGTTTTATAATGGTTCTGCCTGGGTACAGATGGGTGGGTATGGTATTAATCGGTCAGGGGACCAACTCATCAGTGTTACAACGGTATCTCTTGCTGCCAATGCGGACACAACACTCTACACAGTCCCAACCGGGAGGGTTTTGATTCCTACAAAGGCAATTCTCGTGGTAGGAGCCGATGCGGGAACTTCGGTGATCTCTATTGGACAAGATACAGCAGAGACAGATTTCATTCCGAACAATACACTCTCTAATTTAGACGTGAGTGGAGATGTGGCGATTCTTATGCCAATTCCAAGTACAACGCCTGCTGTAATTAAACAATATATTGCGACAAAGGTAATCCAGGCGCGTGTATCAAGTCAAGCGGGAGGGGCGACAAACACGTTGTATCTATTCGGGTATTTATATTAGGGGATTAGATAATGCCAGCACAGATCGGATATTATGATACAGTAAAAAGTGTAGCGGGAAAGGTATGGACCTATCTTACAACTGCAACCATTGATACTAATACTGTCGGGGGTGCCCTTGGCTTTACTATCACGGGAGGTACAACGCCAAGAACGCTAACGGTTGACGAAACAGTGGATATGTCGAGTAAGGCACCAAAGGCATCTCCGACTTTTACCACGCAGATAACGGCACCCGTGATCTATGGCGGGTTAGTGGCGAATGACGACCTTACTCTCGAAGGGACTTCTAATGCGACTAAGACAACGAGTTATGTGATATTGCAGCCAACGAGCGGCAACGTCGGCATCGGGACGACGGGACCCAACGCCCTATTATCTTTTGGCTCAAGCTTAAATAATACTAAGCTGGCCATTTATGATGGCGGTGCAGGAGTAACTTATGGATTTGGAGTTCAATCAGCGCAATTTATCTTTCATCCTAATGTAAGTAGCGACAGGTATTCTTTTTATGACAATGCTTCTTTGAGTAATGAAATTTTTACAATAAAAGGAACCGGCAACGTCGGCATCGGGACGACGACGCCCAAAACTCTGCTATCTGTTGCTGGACCCGCATCATTCAACGTTCCATCTACCAAGACGGCTGCATATTCACTTACAGCAACTGATTCATCTTTGATTTTTAACGGTGCTGCAAGCATCACTTTAACCTTGCAAGCCGCTTCAGACTATCCTGGTCGTATTTTGTATGTTAAAACAATTGCTGCATATACAGTTGTCAGCGCATCTTCAAATGTAGCGCCACTCGACTCGGCAACAGCTGGAACTGCTATTCTCGCTGCAATAGCCGGAAAATGGGCGATGCTACAATCTGATAGCACTAACTGGGTCATAATGGCCGCAAACTAATTCTGGCTAAGAGGGATAAAACATGATTTACTCTCTACGTTTAACCGATTCGATGCCCGGCTGGAAGGCAGGATACTCCAGAGCCTGGTTCGTGAGGATTCGGCCTGCTTACAAGAATGACAAGGGTTTGTTATTCCATGAAATTGAGCACGTCCGCCATTGGTGGTATTCGCTCGGTTTCAGCAGCATCCTATACCTAATCTCGAAACGATTCAGATTATGGGCGGAAGTGAAATGCTACAAGGTGCAGCTTGAATACGCAGCGGACAGGAATTTGGCGAGGCGCTCATTCGCCCTTAGATTAGCGACACATTACAATTTGGGAATTACTGTTGGAGAAGCACTCATCGCGTTAGGAGGTTAAGATGTCTATGAACGGATTCCTTGTTGTTGACGAAAAAGATTGGAAAGGTCTCGATCCCGATAGGCGTGATTGGTTGATATTCAATACCCTAAAGAGCATGGATGGCCGTCTGAAAAAACTTGAAAGATGGAACAGGATATCATCTTTTGCAGGTGGGGTTGTCGGCGGTGCGGCAGCGGCTTTGGGAATTAAGGTGGGGGGACAAGGATGAACGATAAAGGCATTTGTCCATATTGTCTGAAGGAATTTGATGTTACTAAATATGGCTTTAAAATGCGTTGCCCTGAATGCGGCAAGAATATAGATATTTTCCCAGATGATGAGATTTTCGTTACACTGCCGTTCGGGACGATTGGAATCCGTGGTTTGAAGGAGATGTGGGAACATGGTAATGTATCCACGGGATGAAGGAATGAAATACGAGTATCATTTCTGTGAACTCAATCCAAAACAGAAAGGATGTAAACCCGGATCACGACCCGAATGCAAGGATAAAAAAAGCGGGTTGGATTGCCCGCATTTCAAACAGAGAAAGGAGGAGTAAAGTGTGGACAATTTTATCAGGAATCTTCGGCGGACTTTTGAGACTCGCACCTGAAATCTTCAAGATGATCAACGCAAAAGCCGAGATGAAGCACGAGCTCGATATGCAGAAAGTAGCCTACGACTTCCAAGTTCTGAAAGGGAATCAGCGCATTGATGAGATTCAAGAGCAAGGGAGGGCTGATTGGGATAAAGGCGGTTTGGATGCGCTGAAGGCCGCTATCGAGGACCAAGGCAAACCTTCCGGGGTGCCATGGATCGACGGATTTAATAAACTGATGCGCCCGATCATCACCCTGCAATGGGTCGTGATCCTCTACCCCGGCGTAATTATCACCACCTTTGTGATCCTTCTTCAGAACAACGTTGGCATCCTTCCTGCCCTCAGCCAAGCATTCGGGGAACCGGAGAAAGCCCTCGTTTCGTTTATCGTGGATTTCTGGTTTGTTGGCCGCGTGCTGGATGCGGGAAGAAAAAGAAATAAATGAACGTACCCCAGAACTCCGTAGATCTCGCGATGTATTTTGAAGGGTTCTATGCCAAGCCATATCTTTGTCCGGCGGGCAAATGGACGAACGCGTGGGGCCATCTCTGCTCAAAGGATCACCCGCCGGTTAGTCGGGAACAGGGAGAAATCTATCTTGCCGAGGATCTTCAGGACGCCCTTTATGGAGCTGTTCGGATCTGCCCGGTCCTGATTACCGTGCCGGAAAACTGGCTGGGGGCCATCGTCGATTTTGTCTTCAACCTGGGGGCCGGTCGGTTACAGACATCAACGCTCCGGCGAAAGATCAACGCCGGACTGTGGGATGATGTCCCCACGGAACTGAACAAGTGGGTCTACGGAGGCGGGAGAAAACTGTCAGGACTTGTGAGGCGAAGAAGGGCCGAGGCACTATTCTTTTTATAGTGATCTTTCCCTATCATTTCATCCCTCTACCCCCTCCGCTATATCTTTAAGTATTTTGTTCATTTCCCTTTCTCCTTCTTTACAAAGAATCCCGGTGTAGTCGCGTCTCCATTGGATCCAAAATCTTCTCGCATTTTCATCTCCTTCTCCATCCACTCAATTGCTGCCTTCACAAGCAGGCCGGTAGTGGTGTCTGTCATATAGTCAACTCGAATATAATGACCTTCTGGCATCCAGATAAAAACACCACTGTATTTCTTGAAATCATCCAACATCCCTATCCTATCCATCTCCCTCAACACCAGACGGGGATCGGAGATGAAGTCGGGATGCGCTGTTGATCTTCTCCCTGTTGAATAAATAGCACCACACTTGTGGCATTTATCAATATCTTCATTGTAATATTCCGGCTCACACCAGCATATTCCTACCAGTTCTGCGAATCTACGGTTTAAGTCCATTGGTAGCCTCCTTAATCTCTCTATATGCTCTTATAAAACTCACCCTTTCGGTGAGCCGAGACTGTTCCCAGAAAGCTTGGAGTTTCTTCAACTCCTCGGTTAGGGTGGCGACCCGCTCCTTTAATTTGTAACCCACCTTATCCAGTTCCTCAACCAATTCCTTTTGCCGATCATATTTATCCTGCCAATAGCGGATCTGACTGCTTTTGTCCTCTATCTTAGCAAGATGAGAAATTTTCAGCGTGGCGATCTGTTCATCTAAATCAAGGGGGGACAATTTCTCCCCACCATTAGCATATCCGCCCTTATCAGTCATAGTTTGTCCTGCTTCTTCGGGTCGCAGAAGTACCTCGTCTGGCCAGCCAACATAGCAATTTGTGACTATCCGCCGCAGCCGCTGGTTTTCGATGGTCAGGACATTAAGCGTCTCAGCCGACGAATTAATCGACCTCTGGTATTCCCCGGCGATCCTGATCCACTTTTGAACATCTGTGGTGAGGTCCGCGATCCGCTCGTTTTTAGCAGCAATGAGATCGGACATATTTCCTTCCACGTCGGAAACGCGGTAAAACATTCCACTATCTGATTTATCCCCTAAATTATTATATCTCTGCATTTCATTTCTCCTGGGCTTCTTTGGCTCTTTGACTTTGCCAGTCAGAATCAGTACTATACCGAATCTCTTCAAGTATAAAATGCAGCCGTTCGTTTTTGGCGGTCAAGGCGGCGATCTGCTCCCGCTGTTCTTGCATTGTATCTCGTAATTCACATAGTGGACAGAATACCCCAAACCCCTCCCCGCCATCTACCAATTCAGCGTTGCAAATAGTTCCATCTCCGATGTCGTTATTACAACGAGGGCTTTTCAGGGTAGCGATCTGCTGTTTTAAGGTGGAATTTTCAATAATAAGACTCTCGATTGTGTATCTATCGTTGTTGATTTCTGTAAGATATTCCTTCACCTTTGCTTCGAGGGTGATATTTTCATCGCGGGTTTCATTAAGTTCTGTTGTTAATTCTTGGTAAGCTCGTACCCGTTCACTACTGTCCATATTCGCCCACTCAACACATAATGCTACTTCTCCTTCTTCTCCACCAAAATGGGCCTCGGCCTGAGTTTTATCAGATGTTTCAAACCCACAATTATAACATTTCCACTTTTTCTTTTCCGCTTCCATGTCGGCAAGGTGGTCGGCGTAGAAACAAACATCTCCATTGGCATCTTCCTTCGGACCACTACCAGCCGGTAATATGGGCCATCTATATCTCTGGATCATCATTTCACCTCCTCGTCCCGAAGGGCTTCTTGTCTATTAGTCATTAGCTCGTCTTTCTGGATATGGGTCCATAAACGTAAATGAACTGTCTTTTTTATGAGATTTATGCTTCTCCAACGTCTCCCGCAATAATGCAAGCTCCTCGGCCTGACGCTGGTTCTCATCCCATAACTTTCCATATTTATCATGTAACTCTTGCGCCTCGGCCTTCAGCGTAGCGATCTGTTCCTCAA
>ERZ1292623.2260-Hain-H51-01um-R1-2260-length-17478-cov-6_pt1 | contig 17478 bp, 16 predicted proteins | sample MGYA00564398_ERZ1292623 | MGnify/ENA primary metagenome ERZ1292623 (study PRJEB36523, sample SAMEA6512633) | groundwater metagenome | collected 2019-01-07 | study: AquaDiva: Metagenomics assemblies of 32 groundwater samples | reverse complement strand
CTTAACTGGATGGACAACTACAGGAATTCCTGCTGTTGGTGGAAGTGCTTGGACAACTGCAATCGGAGTAGCAGAGGCTAAACCTGGAGCTGGCAGCACTTCTGGAAATTCCATAATTGAAAGAACAATTAGTACTTCTGGATTTGATACGATTGTAGTCTCTTACGATAGAAGACTTGTAGACTTTGATGCGGAAGAGGAATTCGTTCTTGCATGGTCCGTAGATGGCACAGCATATACCGTTCTAGAAGAAACATTGGCTACAACTCCTAACGATGTTGCAATGGTGCCAAAAACCTTCAATCTTCCTGCTACAGTAGCAAATAATGCTGGATTTAGAATAAGAGTAACGTGCACTTCAAACGCTCAAACAGATTTCTGCCAGTTAGATAATATTCTTGTTTCAGGAACAGCTCTTCCAGTGACACCAAAAGAAATAACAGCATGCAATGCAGTCGGAAACCCTGGAAACCTTGATGTAAGAAAGATAGACTTTACAAACAATGGATTATCCTTCGATGGCAAGACATTTGGAAAAGATGATGAATGGTTCTCATTGGAAAATATAGAAGTTCAGATTGAAATAAAGAATAATGGAAATGATAATGTCGATGATGTTGAAGTTTCATGGGGGCTTTATGATACCAAAACAAATAAATGGGTAATTGATTATGATAATGAAGATGAGTTCAACCTTAAAGACGGGGATAAGGAATTGGTTACTGTTTCATTTAAGCTTGATGACGACCTTGATGTTGATTTGGAAGATTTGAGTGATGGGAATAATTACAAGTTCTATGTTACTGCTTCAGGAACAGTTGATAATGCAACAGCTCTTTCAACATGCGTAAGCGATTTCGAACAGGCATCAGTTGTTATCGAAAGCGATTTCGTGGTTCTTGACAACTTCCAGGTCCCAGAAACCGCCCAATGCGGCGCTACTGTTGAAGTTTCAGCGGACGCATGGAACATCGGCGATAGTGATCAGGATGCGGTTTCAGTTCAAGCAACAAATAGTGAATTGAAATTAAACGAGGAAATTCTTGTAGGGGATATGAATGCATTTGACAATCAGAAAGTTTCATTAACATTCAAGGTTCCAAATGATGCGGCAGAAAAAACATATCCAATCAAGTTTGAAGTATTGGATGAAGATGGAGATGTTTATCAAAATAATTATGATGATGACTACGCAGAATTTACAGTTCCTTTGACAGTTAAGGGCTCATGTTCTGGTTCAGTTGCGCCTGTTACAGTCACAGCTAACTTGGTTTCAGGCGGAAAAGCAGGGCAGGATATGGTTATTAAATCAACTGTAACAAACACTGGAACAGCTTCAGCAACATATACCCTAAGCTCCTCAGGACACGGACAATGGGCTTCAACATACACCGTTGCGCCAGCATCACTGACATTGACAGCAGGACAGTCAGGAGAAGCAACATTCACATTCAATGTTAATAAGGATGCATTTGGAGACCAGACATTCTACATAGAGCTTGTTTCAGGAAATCAGGTAACAAGACAGCCTGTTTCAGTTGTGGTAGCAAAGGCAGGGTTCTTTGATTCAATAACAGGCGGAGCAGTTTCTGGAAGCTCTGGAATGCTATGGGGATTGGGAATACTTAACGTGGTATTGATAATCGTGATAATTCTGGTTGCAATGAGAGTTACGAGGAAGTAAGAAGATTTTTATTTACGTTCGCTTCGCTCACTTATTAATGCTTTAATATAATTAATAAAAAATATCTTTCTAATCTCTAAAAATAATTGATTTACTTTTAATAATATTTATCCGATTATATTAATCCTCTTTATTGGTTTTAGGGATTTTTTAATAACGTGTATAAAAGAAGAAATAACCCTTAAAACTCATTCACTTCACAAACTTATTGTAAACTTTCCAATACAAATTCTCCCAGACATGGTTTTCTTTCTCCACATTTAATATCAGAGCACCAATTAAATATCCTATAACCGCGCCTGCAATAACATCGCTCAGAAAGTGAAATCCAAAATATACCCTTGAGAATGCGATAAGACAAGCAAATAGCGCCCACACATACCTGAGTTTTGGAAATTCTCTTGAAACAATAGGGAGGACGCAGAATGCAAGCATTGTATGGCTTGATGGGAAAGCGAAGTCCCACGTGTAATAACTATTCTTAATCAGGAAAGAGGATAGTTCAATCAACCCCTGTTGGAAAGGCCTTGGCCTTTGAATAGCCACCTTTAATATGAAGCTTGCAACAGCAGATAGGAATAAAGTAAACCATAAGGGAAGAACCCATTTCCTCTTGTTTTTGTTCCATAGAAGAAGGATTGTAAGCAGAAAGAAAATTATTATTTCAAAGCTTGTTGAGGTTAACCATGAAAGAGATTCATCAAGAAAACTATTTTTTAGATAGGAAATTCCCCGAATTATATAATTGTCAAAATACAGGGATAATATGAATGCGGCAGCTATCAGCCCCGCAGTCCACGCCAATTTTTTATTCTTTGTCATTTTCTTCATTTTGTCTAATCTTTTTTGAAAAGATTATCTTCATATTAAAGATACCCTCAAATTATTTAAATACATTTCCCCTGTTCTGTTTTATGAAGAAGTCATCGAATGAAATTTTAAGCATTTTTTATAGATATCTGCTTTTGATAGCATTGCCGCTTGGCGGGCTATGGTTGTTTTACTTCGTTTTTACCCCCCTTACGGTTTACCCTGTTTATTTTTTATTTAATTATTTTTTTGGGGCAACTTTGGACAAAACAACTGTTTATGTCGGGCTCGTCCCAATAGAACTGATAAAAGCCTGCATAGCAGGCTCTGCCTATTATCTCCTGCTTATCTTCAATCTTTCAACCCCTAATATAAAAATTAACCAAAGGCTGAAAATGTTATTTTTCGCATTTCTTATATTCTTAGTTGTAAATATTCTAAGGATATTTGTTCTGGGAATCTTATATATGGCAGGTTCCCCGCTTTTCGATATTATTCACAGGCTGTCTTGGTATGCCGGAAGCGTTGCCTTGATTGTAGCAATATGGTTTTATCAGGTTAAGGCATACAAACTGAAAGAAATTCCCGCTTATTCAGACCTTAAATTTTTATATAGGAACTCCCTTCTAACAAAGAGAAAATAATATGTTAAACAACCTGTTGCTTGATTTTTTTAACTTTTTAATTTTAATAATAAAAGAGATGGGATATCTGGGAATATTTTTTGGAATGATGATAGAAAGCACTATCTTTCCCCTGCCAAGTGAGCTTATTCTTATTCCTGCGGGGGCATTGGTAGCAAGGGGGGAAATGTCATTTTCCCTGGTTTTTTTAATAGCGATAGCCGGAACTATTTTGGGCGCGCTTATTAATTTTCTTTTTGCAATGTTTCTGGGCAGAGGATTGGTAAATATGCTTGTGAAAAAATATGGTAGATTTCTCTTCATAACGGAAAGAAGATTAAACAAGGCTGATAGTTTTTTCAATGAACATGGAGAAATAACTGTTTTCATCGGCAGATTGATTCCGATAGCACGGCATATAATTTCCATTCCCGCAGGCTTTTCAAGAATGAACATGCTGCGATTTGTAATTTATACCGCCCTTGGAGCAGCAGTATGGAGCGCCTTTTTGATTTATATTGGATATGTTTTCTGGGATAGGCTTGAATGGATAAACGAACAGCTCAGCGTGTTATACATCCCTATCCTGATATTTGTATTGGTGATATTGGTTTTATATATTCTGGTTAGAAAAAATAAGACAGGAAAGAAAAACAAAAAGTAATCAGTTTGTTCTGTTAATAACACCGTTGATTTTCACAAATCCCTCAAGCATATATCTTTCCGTGGCCTTTAATATTTCGCAGTTTGCCACATTTATATCATAGCAGGAATTCCCCGTCTGATTAATCCCCGTGGAATTCGCCGTTTTTATGTTTATCAGGGAGTATCTTCCCAGGGAATCGCAGGTTGCATTTTCATCCCTTATGACCGTTGCATTAAGGTAGCCATAAAGATTCTGCACAATATTTGCAACGGCAATTATTCCGTCTCCGTCGCAGTTTAGCTCATCATTGGGATTGAACACAACATTCTTTTTTATGGTTAAATTGCCGTTAAATGGAACATCCTTCAGTTCATTCGGGCTTGTTCTCAGATAAAAATTATAATCCGCTATCTTCTCTCCATCTTTGTAAAATGGAAAAGTTGTCTGATAAAGGGTGATCTGCCCCTCTTTTATCATCTTAAATGAGACCCCATTATAATTTGTTTTTTTTGCCTCATCGGCTATGAAAAATACAAGAATAAATATGACCATGGCTGCGATAAGCCAGAGGAAAATATTTCTTAATGTCTTGTTCTGTTCCTTTTGTTTTTTGTTCATCTTTTTTATTGCCTTTTTTGTTTTAAAAACTTTATTATTGTTCTTTATCTTATTGCACTCCTATTATCTTTAACAAAACTCCGTCGGTTATTCTTACCAGATTCTCAGTCGGTCCCTCGATGAACACACATCCATCTTTCTGTGATATGCTTGGCTCATTTTTCTCCCTTATTATCATAAAATTATCCTCACAGGTTTTTATGGGAATTCCTTTGCCGCAATTTTCCTCATTTTCAGGGCATGCTGGCTGAACCCCAGATGCTACACTCCGCATATTTTGATATATCTCTGATTCCGCATTGGGGTTTTCCGAATATAAATAAAGTGTCTTTCCATAATAGTTTGTCAGGGATTTAAGGCTGGAGTTTAATTTATATGCGTTGGACGGATTGCTGATGAAGCTGAAAACTGTTCCTCCGATGTCTAGGTTCCAATATCCCCCCGTATTTGTAAATTTATAGCCGTTATATTTTATAGTTGGAGCAGCATTCTCGCCCGAATTGCTTCCGAAAGAATATCCCGCGGTGCTTAGCAGCATTACTAAAACAAGCGCTAATCCCACAATTATCTGATTTCTTCTTCTTTTCTTTTCCTCGTCATGCTTTGAGGTTATTTTTCTTATCATGGTAATATATAATCATAAATAGTGTTTATAATAGTTTCATAAATTCTTCTCTTGAAATCTGAATATCTTTCTTTATAATCTTATTTAATAACCCCCTGTCTAATTTTCTTCCCGGATGGTTTGGGATTACAGTGGTTATGCCCCTGTTATTTCTTAAAAAAACATGGCTTCCTTCCTGTCTAATGACATTAAATCCAATTTTAGACAAAATCTTAATAAATTCAACAGCAGTAAGCTGTGGAAGTTTGCCCATTTAAACCTCCAATTTTTTAATTCCGATAAATTTTCCCATAACTTTTTCCTGCCCGATTACCTTCAAATATAATGAGATAGCTTCTTTGGTATTGACAATTAATTCCTCCATTGTTTCTCCCTGAGTATGGCAGCCAGGCAGCTCAACCACTTCCGAGATTAGATAACCATCTTCTCCTTTCTCTATAATTACATTAAACTCAGCCATGTTAATTAAGATTTTGATAATTATATAAATCTTTTCCTTTATAATTTTATATCAATTTTTTCTAGTTTTCACTAAGGCTTAAAAAAAGAAAAGAAAAAAGAAAAAGTTATTTTTTGACTTATGCTTAAGCTGTTGAATTTACAAGTGTAGCACTAGTTGAAGTGGTACCTTTGTAAGCCTTGCTTGTATCAACGGTCTTTGTTCTCAAATAAGTTGCAGCGTTTACAGTGTCTGCAGCTTCATAACCAGCAACCAATAGAGCAACTTTGCTCGTAAGAGTTGAAGTTGCGTATCCCTTTAATAGGAATTCGCCTGCTCCTACTCCTGTTGCAGTGGTCCATGCAGCTCCGCACTTAGCTCCGCCAACTAATGTTGCAGCAGCTGAGTTTATACAGCTTCCTCCAACAATAACCAAATTCTTGGTTGCGACTGAGCTAACTTCACTGTCTTTGACTAGCACATTTCCAAGCTGTGTTGAGCCACCAGCAGTTACCCCTCCTGATACAGTTGAACCGCTTGCTCCAATATATAACTGTGAGTAAACCTGGCTCTTTGGATATGTTATTGTAGCTTTCTTCTGGTCAGAATCATCTGCATTTATTACAGAATGTGTTCCAAACCAGTCAAGGTAATCTGAAAAGTCGCTGTCACTTGCTCTTGTTGCGGTTGCATTATAGTAGTCAGATGAAAGCAGTATTCCGCTTACTCCGACTCCATTTGTGCTTGAACCCATGCTTGCAGCATTGTCCTCAAGGTCCACAACCACTACATGGTATTCATTCTTGTTGTCCTTATTTTCCCAGACAATAAGAGCAGGCTGGTCAATATTTCCAGTTCCTGCAGGATTAACCATGTATACTGTTGTTTTGTTAACACCTGCTACGCCGCCAGTTCCAAAGTTTGAACCATTTGTTGCGTTGTTTGTGAAGTTATATCTAACTGCACCCACTGTGATAACTGAATAGTTCAACGTGTGAATTGCGTTTGCAGCACCTGTTGTGTTCAAAATTGTTGAACCGACTGTCCAGTTACCATCTGTTGCATTGCTTCCTGTGTTATATGTAGTAGCTATTGCTGTTACGTAACCATCTCCATCAGGCAAATAAATACTGTTTGTAGCACTCATATGGTCCCCAAATATGGAGTTATTTGTTCCGTTTATATCTGACAAGTTAATTGTCGTTGGCTGATAAAACTGAACTAAAGCTCCTGATTTGGTTTCTATTGTTGGAAATAGAACAAAGCCATTTCCAGCTACAGAGTCACTTGTTGGATACTTCAATTTAACACTGGCACTTTCTCCTGTTCCATTAAAGTAAACAGTATATCTCTTACCATCAACATCTAATGTTCCTTCAGATTCAGTGCTTGTGAAAGTTGTTTCATATGTTGTTCCGCTAAAGACATCCTTAAATTTAACTCTGTCGTTTGTTACGCTGCTTGAACCAGTTGACTGGTTGTAAACATCGTACAATTCAAGTAAGTGTCCATAATCTTCATTTCCTACAACAACATATTTTGTAGTTCCAGTTGCATAAGAAAGATTTTCCATTTCTACTATGCCTATGCTGAAGTTTGAGTCATCAGCAAGCCTCCATGTCAAGCTTTCGTTATGTGCGAAGTCAACAGACTTTTCACTTCCGCCTTGCTCTGTGAACTTTACAGTAACTGTATCATCACCAGCAGTTGAAAGGGAGATAGTATCTCTATTCACATCATCCAAAGGTGAAGTCAAGCCAACGAAGTCAAATTTGAAACTTCCAAACACAGGGTCCACAAAGGATTCTCCTGGAAGGATAGCATCGTGTGTTGAATCAGGCCTGAAAACAGCTATTGCAATCTCAGTTGTTGAGTTAGTTGGATCACCGCCGCCAGTATTGCCTCCGTTAAGGTATACCAATGTTCCATCAATAGGGTTGTTGCTTTCTCCTACTGTAACTGTTGCAGCATCTTCTAGGGTAACTTTTTCGGCGCCTGCAATAACACTAGCAGATAACTTCAAATTAGTTTCATCTGCAGTTTGAACTGCAATTGTAACGCCGTTAATTTTCTTGGATGCAGCTTCACTAACTTCCTTGCTCTCGCTTTTGCCAGCGCTATTTGTTACTTTTACTGTAGCACTAGTGTCAGAAGCAGATACAAGTTCAATTGTATATGATTCTCCTCCTACTGTTACAGTTGAAGCAGGCAAGTCGCTGGATAGGCTAACTTTCTCGGCTTCTTTCAGAAGAACCAATGTATCGGTGTCTGTTGCCGAAGCAACCGTGAATGATTGTCCAAATAGGACAATTTCTTCACCTTCTGAGTCAGCACTTGTGAAGTTAATTGCAGCCATTGTTGCAGTTGCATTATACAATGGTTGTGCTGCAGCGCTTGAACCCATACTTATACCAATTACGGGGTCATTGCTACTAGATGGCTGTTTTGCAAAAACAACTTTTCCAGAGTTTTCGAGTCCAGGAGCTGTTCCAGCTATAAGCTTTATGGTTGATGTGATTTTTGAATCCACATTGCCAGAAAAGGTATAGTCTGAAAGAATAGTTGGAAGGTCGGTCTTGGTTATTGTTGACTTTACAGCATTCAAAGATGTGTTAAGCCAGATTCTGTCAGCGCTTGTGTCCAAGGACACTAATTCCCCAGTTGTGCTAACTCCGCCTCCTGTTGTTCCAGTCATGAATGATTGTAGGTTTGTCTGAACATTTCCTGCTTCAATTAAGTCAAGCTGTGAAACTCCAGAGCCTGTACCATAAACAATTGCCACGTCAGCTGCTCCCCCAGACACGAAAGGTGCCGGATAGTTTGCAGCAGCAGCAACGCCCATGGTCATGCCAACCATTAATGCGCTAGTTGCCAAAGCCGTTATTTTCTTAAAATTAATTTTTATCATTTTTTTAACCTCCTTTCAACTCTATGTAACATGTTGTCTATGACAACCTCTCATTCAATAGTCATAGGGTTAAACTATCGGTGAGTATGATCTAATTTCCCTATTAGAGTCCCTTTCGGGAGTAATATAAGAAATGTTAATTTTCTTTAAAAAGGTTGCTACCCCTCTCTTAACAATTTCTTCCAAAGCCTCCTCTTTTCAAGGTTTTATTTATAAAGCTTATGCTGTTACTATTGTATTAATACACTTTTAGAACTCCCTAAAGCCAGCCGGAAATATGTCAAAATAACAAGATTTATTAATATAGGGTAATTATTTATAATATATATTAACAAAATACAGATATATGAAGAATATATCAGAAAAATAAAATGGGTAAGACAAAGACAAGGGAAATAACGCTTGCGGAGTCAAAAGGGGCTTTTTCACTGTTCAAAAAATCAGGGCTTTCAAAAAAGGACTATGACTTTGACAGCCTTCTTGCATTAAGACAGCTTCTTAGCAATGAGAAAGCCAGGATTCTCCACACAATAAAGTATGACAAACCTATATCCATCTATGAGCTTGCCAAGAAACTCGGGCGCGGTTTTAAGTCTGTAAATGATGACATAAAGCTTCTGGAAAGATTTGGATTTGTGGAGATGATTCAGGAAAAGACAAAGAACAGGATAAGGCATCGCCCGGAAGTTGTTGTGGACACAATGACTATTCATATAAAGATTTAATTATTTTTCAGATAATCTTCAAGTTCCTTTTTTACTTCTGATAACAGGGAATCCCAATCCCCTTTTTTCTTTTGCCTGAAAAGCCTCATTGTTGGATACCAAGGAGTATCGTTTCTGTCAAGGAGCCATCTCCAATCAGGATGAAGTGTGAGCAGTGTCCAGACAGGCTTTCCCATTGCGCCAGCAAGATGTGCAACAGAGGTGTCAACGCTAATAATCAAATCAAGATTTTCTATTAAGGCAGCAGTATCAGAGAAATCATTCATCTTATTGGACAGATTGATTATTTGAGAATCATCAAGCTGTTCTTCCTGCTTTCCTTTTTGCAGGGAGAAAAGGACAATTCCAGAAACTTCTTTCAAAACCTTAAATTTGTCAAAAACAGTTGATCTGTTTTTGTCATTATCCTGCTCTGGATTTCCTGCCCAGGCTATTCCTATATTGAATTTGCCTGTTTTAAATTCCTGCCTGAATTTTTTGGAAAGATTCTGGTCAGCTTTTATGTATGGAACCTTGTTGGGGATATTTTTCAGATTAGTCCTGAAGATTCTAGGCAAGTCCATGAGATGAATATAATAGTCAAAATCCTTGTCTAGGGCATTATCTTTTTCCTTTGTGATTATCTTATCAACCTCCTTGATATTCCCAAACAATTTTTCAAGCTCTTTTTTGCATTCAAGGATGATATATCCTTTTTTTTCCTTTACAAATGGCAGGTATCTTATGAATTGCATGCTGTCCCCAAAACCCTGTTCAGAAGCTATGAGAATTTTTTTACCTTCTAGAGATTCCCCATTCCATTGAGGTTTGCCGAATGCCCTTGAATCAGAAGGGTTTTGCTTTTTGAATCTGTAAATGCATTCTTTCCACCCCTCTTCAAACTTTCCAAGCATAAGAAGAATAAGACCCATGTTCCAATGGGCTTCCGGAAAATTGGGATTTAATTTTATTGCCTTTTCATAGTGCTCCAATGCCCCTTCGAATTCTCCCCTATCTTTTAAAAAAATGCCAAGGTTGTAGTGAGCGAGGTAGGCATTTGTATGTTCCGAATCAATGCTTAATGCAGTTTCAAAGGCTTCTTCTGATTTTTCATCTTCATTAATAGCATCATAAACCATCCCAAGATTTCCATAATATGTTGCATTTTTGTTTATTTCAATTGCTTTTTTGATTAGATTTATTGCTTCTTCATGCTTTCCTCTCTGGTATGCAACCAGACCAAGCAAGTGAATGGCATCAGGGTTTCTGGGATTTTTCTCAAGAATCTTTTTATATATGAATTCAGCCTCTTCTAATTTCCCTTTTTTATGCTTTTCAGCAGCAAGATTTAAAGCCTGCTGCAGTGTCATTTCTTCCATTAAAAACTGAGAAACTGAAAACTTATAAAATTATCCTAATAATAAGCCCGGAATTCGATTGAATAAATAGCCCCCCTTTTAGGAAGAGGTTGGACTCCCCCCTTATAATTAGAAGTTACATTTCCTTTATTTAAACTTAATATGATGCTATCTTTTGAAGTTATGCGCAGTGCATAACCCTTAACAGGCCTATCTTCTCCTACTTTCCATGCTTCCTTTAATATGTCTTTTATGGCGGAGTCAAGAACCGCGCACGTGTCTCTTCCATCCTCACAAATTTGTCGGTCATCACATTCTGTTATCAGGCCGCTTATGTCCTCATAGGAAACTTCAAAATCAGTGCTGCAGGCGGTCGTGTGCTGCAAAGAGGCTTGTATAAAACTCTCAACTTCATAGCTTTCAACCCCCTTTGTTTTTGGATTATTCAAAGATATCCCCAAAAGAACAAGAATTATGACAGCAACTATTATGATTATCAGTGCAAATCCAACCATTTCTTCCTGTGCTTTCGTTTGGCTCGTCAGAGACGAACGAACTAAGGGCTTTGCCTTCTGTCTCTTATCTTTTATTTGCTTCATTTTATAATATATTGTTAATTAACTGATAAACTTTCACCTAACCTGTTATGTGTTTCTTTTATTAATCCTGCTTTTTAGATCTATTTCTCCATTCTTTTTAGCAATTTTCATATCTTCTCCTTGTATCTTACTATGAGCTTTGCTACCGCGCATTTATCATAAATTATTTCTGCTGTGCTTTTTTCCTTCCAGCATAAAGACACAAAGTTTGAATAATCATAGCCCTGTGATGCTTGTTCCAGCAATTTTAAGGTATTGCAATTTGGATAGTTTGCAAGGTTGCACAGTGTCTCCTGCTCTCCGCCAACTGTTTTTCTTATCTCTATGTTTGAAACCCCCCAAAAATCATTATATTTTTTAATGTCCTGCTTTAGCATCATAACCTTGTCAAAGTCTATGCAGTTTATCCTGGTTACGCCAAAAGCCTCTCCGCATGAAAACTCCGGGGAATTTGCGAGCTTGGACACCAAAAGCATTGCATTCTGCTCCTCCAACAAATTAGCAGTTTGCTTTAGTCCCGAAAGCCCGTATCCAAGCACAAAAATGCCAACAAGCGCAAAGAAAATAACCACAGCTATAAGCATAAATGCCATTTGCTGTATCTTGAATTGCCCTAACTTTAATGTTTTTTTAATCATTTTCTTTCTTGATTTTGTCTAATCTTTTTCAAAAAGATTATTTACCACAGCCTGCACGAGGATACTCTATTGCCTACTTCAATTTCTTCTGCTTTATCTGATAATAAACGCAGGTCAGACGAATCCTCATAACTTCTAAAGGAATTTAATAAGGAAAGCAAGTCCAAATTAGAATTACAATCCTTCTGCTGCAACAGATTGGCTTTTTTTATGTAGATAGAGCTTAATTCTTCTGCTCTTTGCATAAGTCTGCTTGCCTGGCACTCATAAATGCCGCCGCCTGAGAATATGGCGGCATACATCAAGGCATCTGTTGCGAAGCGCAGTCTGTCACCGTTTTTTTTAAGATAGCCGGAATTATATCTGACTTCTATGTCACAACTTGTGCCCGTGTCAAAACACACCATAATAAATTCGGGTGAAGTGGAACAATTAGCCACCAATAAATTTTCCTGCTTTAATTGGCTTAATTCGCTCTTTATATTTTCAGGAGCGTCAATAAAGCAGTACTTTTCATTTGAAGAAGTCAGGTAAATTAGGTTTGCAACCTTAAATGGAAATTCAAAAGGCTTGGAAAATATTAAAAATTTCTTTCCCTCTTCGGTTTCATTTGAAAATATGTACTTGTTTGGAAAACTAACGTTGACGCTTGGCTCAGAGAATCTTCCAAAGGATTTCTGGGCAACCTGTATCTGCTGTTTTCCAAAACCACTAAAGTTATCACATCCATTATATATTCTTGTATCAGTCGGAAGAGATAGAGAAGTTGATACGCCTGCTTCAAATCCTGTTTCAAGAGGATTCAATAAAACTCCAATCTCTTTTGCAGCCGCAGCGCTTGTTTCTGCACCGCCTGTTGAAAGTATTTTTGTTGCCGCATATATTGCCAGAACAAGTATGGCTGTTCCTATTATGACTGCAAAAAGCCATGTAAACGAAAACTCTATGGCTTTTTTGTTTTTATTATAAGATTTCATTTTTGTTTATGTCTTTTCAATCTCTTTTAATTAATCAAATTCCTATTAAACCATCTATAAGTATTGTTGATAGTTTTCCCAATTCTATTAACCATTCTTTTATCCATTTTAATGTTTTTTTAATAACTCCCATTTTGTTAAATTTATCTCGTTACCGTGACCAGAGCTTCATCAAGACCTTTTTTAATTGTCATCTTGACTTTCCCTTTTAGGTTTGTTATGCAATATGGATTTTCCCTGCTTGTAATCTCAATTAAGTCTATATTATTTATCTTCGTGGAATCAACTGCTCCAGCGGAGCCAGTGGGATAAAAGAAGAGATTTTCATCCTTGAAATAAACAAACTTCAGGTCGCCATACAGGCTTTGCTTGGCTCCTGTCTTTGTGGAATTAAAGTCAGCGAAGCATATTTGCTCAACAGACGAAGGCAGGGAGTATTCAACAACCTGCGAGCCCTGCGAGCTTCTCCACATCTGGTCTATGTCTGATTTAAACGCCTGAATAAACTGCCCTGTTTTTGCAGCCTTCTGGATATCCAGGAATTTTCCAATTGCATAAAAAGCAAATGTAATAAAAACTACTATAAGTATTATGGAAAATATCATTCCAAAGGATAAATTAGTCTGTCCCCTTTTCTTTAGTCGCCTTCTTTTCACGGTAGTATTAATATCTCAGAATAAGTTTATTAATTTATTGACTTGTCGATTATATTTTATTTAAAAATCAAAGATTAAACGGCCTTACTTTAATGCTGCACTCGCTTGGACCAGGCTGGTTTCCATATTCGTCCTTGCACTTTATGAAGAATGTAAGCAGAGGATCCCAGGTTGTGGTATGCCATTTATCATCATCTGAAGGAGTCATGCTTATTCCATCCTTGAAATCATAAAGGCACTCTTTGATGTCATAGACGCATTCTGCAGGCTCATTTGTTATTATCTTGAGATTGCTTCCGTCGTGGTATGCCCTTACAACAGCAGGTGCCTGTGTGTCTGTTTCAAGGCTGAAGGTTATTTTCTTTGTGTCTGCATTTCCAGCAGAATCAAAGCATCTGATAAAGTAACTATGGTTTCCAGAATTTAACCATCTCTCTGTTGAGTGCATATGTGAATTAGTATTTGTGAATTTAGCATAGCTTCCTGATGCCCCTGTGATGCTGTAATAACACTTTGCCTTTCCTTCTTCATACCCTACAGATGTTTCTGCTTTAAGAGTTACATTTATGGAGTTAGAAGCTCCCTTTATGGTGGTATTGTCTGGCTCTACTGACTTGATGTATAATTGCTGTGTGCCTATTAAAGTCAGTGGTTTAGATTCCTTATTGAAGTTTCCCAAAGTATCATTGCATCTGAAATAAAACTTATTTGCTTTGTTATTTTCCAAGCCAGTTAGTTTTCCAGAGCAGGTATAGCTCAATTGGGAATTTAAGTTCGCTTGCTGGTTGGCGCAAGTCAGGTTATTTTCCATATTCTTATATTCTTTGTCTTCATGATCCCATCTGCACTGCGCTGGCTTGTTTACATAAGCCTGTACGCCAACCTCGTGAGCTTCAGTTTCATTAAAGTGCGCAATTGCTTTGCCATCCTCCCAATTAAATCCTCTTATTATAGGAGCTGTTGTTTCATTTTTAGGATCAACGCAAAATTTAAACAAAAATTCTTCTCTATTCGCTATATTATTGGAAGCGGATTCGCATCTTACATACACCTCAAAATTACCATAGGTGATATTGTATGGCAATTTTAATCTTTTTAATTCCTCTTCTAGATACCTCTTGCCAGGGAAACTCATTAACTGCATATGCTGCTTTATGTATAAGTTTTCTCCTCCGAAATCATTTTTCATCAAAGAGAAATTCTTTGTGCTCTGAAATTCAAGCCTGCAATATCCATTTTTATCCAATTCCACGCCAAATGTAAATTCCTGGAAAGCAGGAAGGCATTTTTGACTTTCGTATTTTATTTCAACTCCATATTGTCCTTGAGGCAGCGGGTCATATCTATATCCCTTCTTCAAAGCCGCAGCCCATGCGGTTATTTTAGGAGGATTGAGATCATTTTGGTCTTTCCATATGCATCTTGGTTCAGATGAATTTTTATTTATCAAATCACATCCTGTTCCAAGGCTCTTGCATTGATATTCTGTGCAGGGGAATTTTCCCTGATTGCATGAAAGACAATCTGCTCCTCCTTTTGGAGCCTGCCATGGCTTGCATATGAATGAAACCTGTCTGTCTGTCTCTCTTTCTAAATATTGAGAAAGATAAACAAATAAGCTAATAATAGCTGCAGATACCCATCCTGCAGGCCCTCCTAATGCTGCCACAGCAGCAGCCACACCATAACCCACAGCAGCTCCAGTCGCAGTTCTTGCAGCTGCATAACCTGCTTTCTCCCAATTTCCTGTTGTAACACCTACATAAAGGAATGTAATAGCTGCCACAACAGAAGCAGCTATTAAGGCATTTTGGAGTACGCCCCAAACACTCTCTGGTTTACCAAAAAACTTTGCAAAAAACCCAGGCATAGCGTCTTCTGCTGCTGCTTTTCCAGCTTTTTTTGCAGCTTCTACTGTACCGCCTCCCGCAATTACTTTATCATAAGCTGCTTTTCCAGCAGCAGCAGAATCCTTTGTAATTTTATCTATTCCGAAATAAATTCCAATATCTTCAAGTATTTTTGGAAAAGTTGGGTTTGGTTCAGCAGCTGAAGCAGAACCAGGAATAGGGCCAAATCCCTCGTCATTTAATGACTGTTCATCTTCTTCATCCTGCGCAGAAACTTGTCCCAAACTTGAGCCAAGAGAATAACTGATTGCAATTATTCCAAATATAAGAATGACTATCTGGCTTAATGCCAATCCTTTTTTTTTGTTTTTTATCATATTATTTTTATTTTTTACTGTAGAGATTTGGTATCTTATTCAAATTTACATTATCTCCAGCAATATACAAATCTCTCCATTTATTGTAACCTTCTTTTTTCAAATAATTTTCAACAACCCCGCAGTCTCCCAAAGAAAGACACATATTTTGCCAGTTTTGCGCCCAGTCTGCATTTATGTCAGCTTTAGAATCTTTATCGGATAACTCGCTTTCAAAGCATATGGGGGTGCATTCTCTTGTGCATTGTTCATCATTCCACCCTTCTGCATTCTTGCACGCGTCTATGCATTCTTGATTTGTATCATCCTGGCTAAAACCAGAAACATAGGCAAATCCTTCAGTATAATGAACATAGCATATAACATTTGAAAACCCGCATAAACTTAAAGGTGTTTGCGCTTCTTCGGTGGCCACTTCTGTGATTGTTCCTTTGGTATCCCAGAATTTAAATCCCGGCGTATATTTTGGAACACACGAACCAGTGCCTCCATTTACAGGAAATGTTTTTTTATTTCCAGTAGATGCCGCGTATGAAGTTTGCACAGCTCCCGCAGTTCCCTCTAAAATTTTGCAGTCTCTTAAATCATCATTTAGGCAGTCTTCTTCATTATTCTGAGAAGTGCAATCAATCCAATTATTCATAACACATTGTGCTGCTCCTGTTGTTTGATTTCCAAGGCAAAGCTCGTTTCTGTAATAATCACAAGGCTCATACTGGATTTCTCCATTATAGCAATATGACAAATATGAAATCTGTCCAGGCTTTGCATTTTCAAATTTTTCTATTGGCTCAGAACACCACGCTTCACCCTGTTGCCTTAATTTGCCCCCTGAAAGAGGATCGCTTGCAGGACATCTTAAATCTTTGCAGACATAGTTTCCATATTGGGCATCTCCACTCGCGCAGGTGCTTCCTTCAAGATAATTGCAAGCTCCATTTGTTCTGGAATTAATGTTTCCTTTTCCATCGCCAAAATCAACCTCAACGCCTTGCACTCCGGGGACATAACTCCAATAAGCTATGTCATTAATTTTTTTTGCGTTATAAACATTTGCGATATTCCCACACAAATCAACAAAATAAACCTCTTTTTTTCCAGACACGCATTGTGTTCTTTGTGTTCTTGTGCATATTGTTCCCAACTCTTCTGCAGAGCATAAAAATCCCTCATGGAAGTTTTCCTGCGGATCAGGGCATTCAGCTTTTGTTAAATGCTTGCAGTCTTTTCCTTCCTCTGTTTCAAAAATACATGCCCCTTTTGTTTCTGGTGAGGCAAGAGCAGCGCAACTAATTTCATCTTTAACAGTGTCTTTGAACAGGGGTTTTACATTGTAATCTTTTCCCTGAAAAGTGCATTTTGCTCTTTCAACAAGAGAAGCCCCGTCCCCAAGAATGCAGCATCCTACCTGACAGGCAGTTATGTCAGCACTTTCTTTGTCATAAAAATTTCCTCCCTCTGCAGGATTGCATGTTGCCTGGGGGCTTGGCAGGCATTCTCCGTTCTTTGTATTCACGCACGTGCCTATTTTGCAATAAGAAGTGGATTCACAGGAAGTTCTATCGTATTTATAAGGTTGGTCTGTTAAAGGATTTGTGCCAGTGTTAACCTCCTCAAGAGGAACATTCTGGCATGAGGCGCCAGTCAATGTTTTTTCAGCGCAATATATTGTTGATTGCCCTGTTTCCTGCCCTGAAATGTTTACCACAAATAAAAATACAACTATTAAAACTGCAAGTCCAAATAAAATTATATTTTTTGTTTCTTTCATATTAATGTCCTGGTGGGAAAACCAAGCTTCTTGAAGCAAACTGGAATTTATCTTTTGTATTCCTGTCTGTTAAAATATAAATTCTTGTTCCGTCATCCCTTAAATTTTTTTCCACTTTTAAATCCGGATAATATGTCATATAAGTTCTTGGATCAACATCCCCATAGGTTGCTTCCCATTCAATTATTGATTTAG
>ERZ1292623.340-Hain-H51-01um-R1-340-length-51062-cov-12_pt2 | contig 17495 bp, 18 predicted proteins | sample MGYA00564398_ERZ1292623 | MGnify/ENA primary metagenome ERZ1292623 (study PRJEB36523, sample SAMEA6512633) | groundwater metagenome | collected 2019-01-07 | study: AquaDiva: Metagenomics assemblies of 32 groundwater samples | reverse complement strand
TGACTGCAGGAAATGTTACTACAAATGCTAATCTTACTGGACATGTTACCTCTACAGGTAATGCTGCTATTCTTGGGTCATTTACAATTGCTCAATTAAATACAGCAGTTTCAGATGCTGATGTTGCTATTCTTGGTGCCAACACCTTTACAGGGGTACAAACTCTCACAAGTGCCACTCCACAGTTGATTCTTGGAGTAAACGTCACCACTCTCGGCTCTATAAAACTATTTGGCAACACATCTGGGGATGCAACAATTCAACCAGCCGCTGCTGCTGGGACGGCAACAGTTATTACATTGCCAGCAGTAACAAGCACTCTTTCAACACTGGCAGGGACAGAAACTCTTACAAATAAGACTCTCACATCTCCAGTTCTTACGACTCCAGCGTTGGGAACTCCAGCGTCAGGAGTAATGACAAATGTAACAGGAGTTCCAGCAGCAGCAATTCTAGCAGGTAGTTTCGGAGCAGGAGCGTATGTAATAAGTACCTCTCTTCAAGCAGCAACACTGGAAGTTGGACATGCTACTGATACAACTCTTGCTCGTGTATCTGCTGGAGTTATTTCTGTTGAAGGAGTGACCATTCCGACAATCTCGAGCACTAGCACCATAACAAACAAGCGCATAGAGCCACGCATTGTATCAGCAGCATCATACACCACAGACACAGGGACATCACTTGATGTCTCTACCACAGATATATTTGTCATCACTGCACAAGCTGGTGCTCTCCTATTCAATTCACCAGGTGGAACGCCAGTGCAGGGACAGGCACTCGTCATCCGAATAAAGGACAACGCCACGGCGCGGGCGTTGACATGGAACGCCGTTTTCAGAGCGATGGGGACTGCGTTGCCGTCGACTACGGTCGCTAGCAAGACACTCTATCTCGGCTTTTTCTACAATAGTACAGACACAAAATTCGACCTCGTGGCTAGCGCACAGGAATCATAGAAACATATGGCACTCCTCACCAACATCGTCTCATACTACAAACTTGACGAATCAAGCGGAAACGCGGCTGATTCTCACGGGAGCAATACACTAACCAACAACGCAACGACAGCGTATGTTGCTGCGAAGATAAACAACGGTGCTGACCTTGAATCGGCGAGTAGTCAATACTTCTCTATTGCCGATGCTTCGCAAACAGGTCTTGATTTAGGAGCAGAATGGAGTGTCTCAATGTGGATTAAGCCAGAAAGTTCTGGTACCAATGCTCTTTTCGGGAAGTGGGATGAGGATAACAACTTAAGGTCGTATCGTCCTGTTCTATTCAGTAACAACGAGATTGTTATCTATACAAGTGCTGCTGGTACTACTGCGGTTACCGCTGACTGGACTGGACTGACCATTAGTAACGGAACTTGGTATCACCTCGTGATGATAAATAGTGTCGCAGAAGGATTAAGCTATCTTTATATTGACGGCGTTAGCCAGGGAACAAAACCAGTAGGCACAACCTGCTTTAACGGCACAGCACCATTTATGATTGGTGCCGACCAAACAGGTGCCGCTGACGCTGCTGCAAACTTCTTTGATGGAATTATAGACGAAGTTGGCGTATGGAGTCGTGTTCTTACGTCTGGTGAAGTCACATCTCTTTATGCATCTGGAGCAGGATTGCAGTATCCATTCGGAGAGGGGGCCACTTCTGGAAAGAATTTCTTCGCCTTCATGGTATGATAACAGAACCAGTATCAATCTCAATAGCAACGAAGCACGGAATCCTTGCAATCTTTGGGGGGATTATTCACGCGCTCTCTGCATATAGAAGGGGAGAAACAAGAGGATTGTTGGATATTTTAATCCTAGCAACCATCTCCTCGTTCACAGGTGTCATCTTCGCCCTCGTCGCTCTCAACATCTACTCTGACAACTATTTGACCTACGCCATAGCTGGGGTGGGGGGGTTCATCGGGGTCGAGGGCATGGCGTGGATTACGGACTATGTTAAGAGTAAGATAAAAGATTGATATGGACGAACTTAAAAAACGTGTTGAAGAACTTGAGGGGATGGTTGATACTCTCTCTAATATAAAAAAAGATTCTATTAGCGAGATTGACAGATCTCTTACCCCAATAAGAGAGTCGATTGAAAGACTTGAAAGAAGGGGGCTTGCAACGATACCTGACCTAACTGCCCAGACACTGATTAAAAGTATTGTCTTCTATCCAATACGGGTTTCTTTGGCAAACACACTCCCCCAGACGGCTGGAAATTATTCCACGTTCTTTGTTGCGGAAAGACCATATTTCGTCGTTGCTGTCACTGAAGTCCATGGAACGTTGGGAGATGGTGCTGGAGATGTTACGCTACAGTTAGAGAGGTTACAAGGAACAGAAGCACTAGATGCAGGAGATGAACTTCTCACCACCGCTATCAATTTGAAGGCCGCGATAAATACTCCCCAATACGGGGTTTTAAAGGGAACGGAAGTAACGACATTGTATCGAGGAGATAGGCTTGCACTTAAAGACGCGGGGACGCTCACCGTACTCAAGGACGTAACGGTTACTGTATTGTTAATCCCTGTATAATATGGCCAAACTTACAATTGATTTATCAGGAAGAAAAGGTCTTGCCCCAAGATTTTGGGGTGATATTGACCGTACCACGTCGGTTTCTAGACGTAGACTTCTTGGTTCTGAGGGACAGATGGCTGATGGAATCTGGAATCCATTCAGACGATATGGATATCTTGCTCCAGCAAATGCAACAATGCAAGATGTTACTCCAGCAGCGGGCTCCTTTGAAGGCCAACTCTCAACATCAATTTACGACAGTGAAAACGATGACTTCTACTTTGGGGAGAGAGGGCGAGTCCTTTGGAGGGGCGACACGCTCGACGACACGACACTCACAAGTGTTCTCGACCTTGGTTCTACTGGAACTCCTAGGATACTCGACACTGAAATCTACCAAATAAATGGTGTAAGAAAGTTCTTTGTAATTTACGAGCAAGGAGATGCTCTTGATATTGCTGTAAGTAATCTTCCCTATGACTCAACAACAGACTCCCTCTCCTGGCTCAGTGGTGCCGTGGCAGCTGGGACGGCTACAGGAAGTGTAAACGCAACGGGGGCTGGCTCATTCCCTCTCACCGCCCCCACATCAAATGGCGAGGCATTCATGGAGGTTGCTGATAATGGATTTGCATATCTCTTTATGGAGAATAAAGTTCTTAAAATAGACGGGACTACTGATGGCGGTACTGGAGGGACAGTGACGACCGTCTTTACAGCCCCCGTGTACTTTAGAATGGTTGATGCTATTGATGCGAGGGGGAAGATGTTCATTGCTATTCATCAATATTCATTAGCGGTAAGAGACCTTCTAGAAGCAACTACTGTGTATTCAGCAAAAGTTGGAGTATATGTTTGGGATAGGATTTCTCCAGTAATTAATACTGTTGATTACATTCCGATTCAGGGGTGTAAGGAAATAAGAAAGATTTATGTCGCCCCCAATGGTAGAGTTCGAGTGTTTGTTGTAAATTCAGAAAATGTCGCCGTCATTATGGAGTATAATGGTTCTGAGTTTGTCCCCATAATTGAGACTGGGATTCTTGCCTACCCCAGATTTCGAGATTCACTTGCGATAGTGGGCGGAAGTACGATATGGCTAGGACAAATTGGAGATAATGCCAACCTCGATGGGGTAGTCTTCGCGCACGGCAAAATAACTCCACAAGATACCGAATCAATTTATAAGATAGGCACTATTACTGATTGGATTGCGCCTGGGGCGATTCTCTTCGGTGGAGCAAGCACCAGTGCCACATCAACAGGATTCAAGAGACATAAAACTGGGCTCTATCTTGCCTATGCAACTGCCGCAGGAGCAATCTCTCTTACAGCATTTGATATATATGGGACTGGTGGGGATGGAGTCACGGCTCTTGGGTTAGTTGGGGGTATATCCACGCTAATGATACCACTTCCTGCGATGTCGACCATTGAGTACATAGATATCCATATGTTGAACACAATAACAAGCTCTACAACTGTTATCGGAAATATTGAGATATACTTTGATGGGGTAGCCACAATTTGGGCAACTAAAAATATAACCTATGCAGACGCGGCGACGGGTCACATGCGTATTGAGGTTAATAAGCCATTTGTGAACTCTATACAACTATTTTTAAACTTTGATCCAGCGATTGCAACTGGTGGGGATGAGTTTGCCCCATTTATGGCGGTTGTTACATATACGCCAACCAAGACAAAAGGATAATATGGTTGCTTTTTCGTCTTACATGTGGTATAATAAACTAAACTAAAATGTCCATCACCGTTGCATCGATAGTGACCAACCTCGACAGTTTTATCGGGGATACCTCTACAGACCGCATAACGGCGGCTGAGAGATTGCAATACATAACCGAATCGACCATCTGGCTGCAAGAGTCCTTATTAAACGACACACAAAACGCCACATACTCCCTGAACTACTTTGACAACGTTCATAGCTATAAAGTCACGTCTTCTATAACTGACTTGCTTGAGGGAGCAGACCTTAGGCGTTCAGAAGATGACCAGGGAGAGTCTTTCGCCCACAAGTCTTCACGAGAGATGGCTGAAGAGATTGGGCAGGAGTTCGGGGAATCTTCCTGGGCAATAGAGAGGCGGGATAGTAATTGGTATCTAGTTGTTAACCATCAGTCTAAATACTCTCCCCTAATGGTTGTCAATTGTGACTCTACTACATCGGGGGGTGGGACATGGGCTTTGGATGCGACAAATGGAGATGGGACAACTCTTACAATAGATACTGTTGAGTTTAAACAGGGCTCAGGATGCTTCAACTTCGATGCCGATGTATCTCAGACAGCAAATAATAAGGTAGAGATAGGAACAGAAAATTTGACTTCCTTAGACCTAAGTGAATATGAAGACCTTGCTTCGTGGGTATTCTGGGTGTATATCCCAGAAAGCACCAATTTCTCAAGTATAACCTTATATTGGGGCTCCAGTACTTCGGCATATTGGTCAGCGACGGTTACTACAGATATAGACGCTGCCGCATGGGTAGATGGATGGAATCGTGTAAAGATAAATTGGGCAGATGCCACAAAGACTAGCACTCCAGACGAGACTGCTATCGACTATATGCAGGTAGACTTCAATTACGCTGCTGGGTATACCGATGATACCGACTTTCGTCTTGATGATATTACTTTGGTTCGTCCTGAGAAATTAACATTCCATTACATCAGTTGGAACGTAGGGGATACAAGTGCTTCCGATTCAACTAAACTTAAGGCATTCGCAGCCACGACCAATGTACCCTACTTCTCTGGACAGTATGATCAATATAAGTACGCCGTTGCTCACAAAGCTGCTTCTCTAGTATTTAAATCTCTTAGACTTAAGAATGAATCTGATGAAGAACTTCTTGAGGCAATGAGAGCATTACAACGTGCTAAAAACATTATCCCTTCTTCAAAGAACCCAGAGATTAAAAGTTTTAAGGTTCGTGGTGTGAACTTCTCGCGAGGTAGACGTAGTTAATAACAATATATGACAACACAAGACGATGTTCTCCAGTCTCTAGCCAATACAAATCCTGAGGCGGCCGATAATGCTATGAATGCCCTAGGTTATTCCAGCACACCAACAAAAAATGACAATTTTGGGCAAGCTCTTTTGGATAGGATGATGAGCATGTCTCCGCTTGTATCCTCAGACAACACTTCATTCGAGACAGCAATCTCCAGCTCTAAACAAGCAACTGAACAGGGTGCTCAACTTATTGAGTCTAAGGGAAGTCGAGAGATCTCTGCGGCAAGAGAAAAGTTTGGCGCGGAGAGAACCACACTCCTGGAATCTGGTCGTGGCTTTATGGTAAACACAGCCGCCCTTCGCCAACTTGATGAGAGTACCGACAAGTCTATTAAAGATATGGAAGCAAGAAAGGATGAACTCATTCTTCAGAACAATATTGCTGGTGCTAACCGTATCTCTGATTTACAGGTCAAATCTGAAGAGTTCAGACAGAATGCCAGACAGCAATCTTTTGAGAACATATTTAAGATGGGACAATTTGCTATTGGTCTCAAGGCAGAAGAACGTGCGGCAGAACAGTTCAAAGATACGATGAGTTTCCAAAGAGAGACACTGAAGTTCAACACAGAGAATAAGATGGCAGACATTGCTGCCGAATGGGGAGTAGATATCCTCCCAGGGGACACCCTCGCTTCAGTAGTGAATAAAGTAAAGCCATTTGCCTCAGCCAAACGAAGGGGCGAGTTGGCGAAACTTCTTAAAGATACAGAAGTGGAATCTGATAAGGTGAGAAGCTCAACGCTGCTCGGCGATGCTCTTACTGGGACTGGTGTATTCTCCAAAGAGCAGGGAGGGACTGGGGTTCCTCTTACTCCCGCGTCAGCAGCACAGCGTGTTGCGATACAACTGAAATCTTTGGGACTGAAGTTCTCTTTGCCAGAACTAGAAGCTGAGGCTGAGAAACTCTTTGCACAGAACAATGAAAATATAGCCAGAGAAAACGCAAAGGAGGAGGGGAAGCAGTCGAGCTTCTTCGGCGGGCTGATAGACAGAGCTCGTGCTGGGATGTCAATGTCAACTAGCAAAAATGTTGAAGAGTTTAAGGCACTCCGAGAAAAGGGAATTAATATGACATCTGCGGAGAGGTCGCGGTATGTTTTGTTACAGAAATCGATGCCAGACTCAGTAGTTTTTGATTCACAAACATCCGCGTTTACCAGTCTATACCAAAGATAAAGTATGGCGATAGAGGCTATCAAAGCACTTCAGCCGCTTAAACCACTATCTGCCCTCAAGCAGTTGGGCTCAGAGCCAGATTTGGATACATCAGACGGACTCTATAGTCTCGCCTATCGGTCTGGTCTACAGAAACAGGCAGATGATATAGTTAAACTAAACTCTGGCGAGGAACATAAGAAGTTCTTTGCTGGAGGTTTTATTAGTGATGTGTTTGATGTGCTGAACGTTGCTTCCTATGGAATGGTTGGGGTACTCAAGGGTAAGGGATTCACTGAAGGAATAAAGAATAGAGAATCATTTTCCGACCAAGATGCTTTGGGTAGGTATGGATTGATAGGAACAATTGGGGGTATGGTTCTAGACATCGCCACAGACCCATTTATGTACGTTTCCCCATGGAAGATTATGACACATGTCCCAGGATTTATGAGGGCAGGGAAGGCGGTTAAGGATGCTACACTTGGTAAAAAAGTAATAAAAGAGTTTGAAGATACTGAGAACAATCTGTCTCAGACATATGAATCAATAGAAGGAGGAATCCCACTTCCTTTCGCAGAAAAGACAGGGATAGAAAGTCTTGGACGGCTTGTCCAGAAATTCGTACATGGGTTTGGGCAAGACCCTGTATTTATAGAGATCTTGGATAGACGCAGTAGAAATATTGGAATAGGAATGAACCAGGGGATGAAACTCATAGACAACTTTGCTCTATTAGATACAAAAATTAAGGCAAAAGTTTTGGAGAAGGTAGATACGGGCGTACCTGGGATGGCGAAAAGAATTGAAAGGGTAAGTCCAGAGAGACTCCAGAGAGAATTGTCTAATGAAGACTTCTCTAAGATTGCCCCAGTTTTTGATAAGATAAAAGAATTGTCTCAAGAACAAGTTAGGCTGGGAATGATCCCCAAGGAATTGGCAGAGAAGAATATTGATACATATGTACAGAATAGGTATAAAGAGTATGAGTTGGCTGCAAAGTCTGAATGGCAAGGGCCAAAGGGACTTGGGGTAACCCTAGGTAAAGGTCGCGTAAAAGAACTTACCCAGAAGAAGGTTGAGGAATTGGGACAGATTGAGAACCCCGAATTCCTTCTCGGGTCTACAATGGTCAAGATGATAAAAGATATTGAGGACTACAAACTTCAAAAAGCAATGCGGCAATTCGCTTCAGATAAACCACTGGAGGGGTTTTCATTAGTTCCTGATACTAAACCGCACAGAACATCTACTAGTAAGGTCGCTGAACGAGCGCAGAAGATCGGTGTAATTAACGAGAAACTTAAGCCATTCCTTAAAGGACTTAAGGGAACGTTTAAGGCAGACAAGAACCTCTCTAGAGAATACGATAATCTGGTAAAGAGTATTGAGTCTCATACAACAAAAGAAGTCGATGAACTCACTAGATATTTTAACGAAGGAGCGGTAACCACAAAGTCAGTAAGTACCTCTAGACGAATAGGAACTATATCAGATAAACTAACTCCAATTGCTAATGCAATAAAGAAGTATGACAACTACGATGATATGTATCGTTCGGCTGACGGGATTGAACTGGAGAAACTAAATATCAATGGAATCCTTGATGAGAATAACTTTAAGAGTATGAAGGAATTCTTTGACTATGTAAAGAACCCCTACAAGGCGGCGACCGAAAAGGTTGTAGAGGATGTTAGTGAGGGATCCCTTAATAAGATTGTTGCTCTCCAAAAAAAGATTGCACAAATGACGGCGAAGTCAGAATTCATAACTGATATACAGAAGCGGAGTATCAACGATTCATTCCTACATCTTGAAAGGAATATCAACGACTTGAGATTTAAGAAATCGGAGATAATGGAAGAGATTGAGTTGAATAAGCTTAGGGATCTTGCGGGGAAATATATCCCCACAGAAATGAAGGATTACATAGATGAGATAGTCAACTCAAAGACCCCATTTGGTGCTAGACTTGTCGGGGAGTTTAAGTTTATGAAGGTTCCATTAAGTCCTGCAGCACAGGTAAGAAATGTACTGTCTAATCTTATTCTTAACTGGTGGAAACTAGGTATCGGCCCGTGGAGATTGGACTTGTACGCAAAAGCAGTTAAATCTTATTATAAGAAAGACGAATGGTATGATATCGCATCAGATGTTGGAATGGATGCCAATACTTATGTTTCCCAAGAGTTGCATGGGTTCCTAAACGATGCAGATATAACTAAATCTTTTGTTTCAAGATATGGGACTGGGGCATACAATAAGGTAAAGAAATTCATGGGCAATTTGTATGAATCAGAAGAGGGGGTGGCTAAACTCGCCGCATTCAAATACGCGATTCAGACAAAGGGATTGGGAACAGAGGAAGCATGGAAGGTCGCAGAATCTGCTACCTTTAACTATGCTCAAGTAACACCTTTCGTTAGACACCTCCGTACCGCCATATGGGGAGTTCCGTTCATTACATTTCCACTTAAAGCTATCCCTGTGGTAGTAGAAACCGCCCTTAAAAACCCTCACCGTATTTCATTCTTTGCAAAGTTTAGAAATGGGATGGAGAATCTGACTGGACAGAAAGAAACCGAGGAGGAAAAGAAAAATCTACCCGCATATATGAGAGATGGTTTCTTTATGAAACTCCCAATGAAGGACTCTGCGGGGAGGTCAATGTACTTTGATTTAACCTACATAGTACCATTTGGGAGCCTTCTTGATGGGTCATTATTTGAGAGACCAGTTAATAAGGAAACTGGACTCCCCGAAGGAATTCCTGCAACTCTGTTGAGCAAGGCACCAATTCTAAATCTTATTAGAGAGTTGGCAAACAATAAAGATTTCTTTGGAAACAGGATTGTCTTAGAAACAGACCCACTAGAGAAGCAGGGTCTTGATTTGGCGAACCATGTCGCGAAGACATTTACTCCTCCATGGTTGGGTGCTCAACTTCCTGGTGGGTACAATAATAAAGGAGAGAGGATGGGGCTTGGTGAGACAGGTCTCCCGAGGGCAATTTCAGAAGGTGGTGTTGGACAAAAACCAACATTCTGGGAAGAAATGGGTAAGTACGCGGGATTAAGAGTCACTCCACTTGATGAAGAAGTACAATCTTCTATCAACGAATTCAATAAGAAGAAGGGTCTGCAAAGACTACTACTGGACAATGGTTTAGTATCAGACTTCTCCAAAGTCTACCAGCCAAAATAGAAAAACTCCCGAAAGGGAGTTCTTCGTTTCTGTACCCCTATGTGCAGGTTATGTGTATATAATATATCGTCTTTGTGATTTACTCTCCGCTACGGGGTGATGCCTATTTCGGGGTGGCGTATTTACTGGGTTTCTGGGCGATGGAGAACAGGAATTCTAGTATCTCGTCTTTCTCTTTATAAAGATAATCATCCTTATCAACTTCCTCATTAAACTTGCGTCCAATCATCCCACGACTCCATCCACTGCCCTTGACTTTCCCAGCGAACACCATATAACTTGATAGTTCCATCATCTTATAAAGGCTATCACATCCTCCTCTCTTACTATGTATACGTCGTCCCCATCAAAGTTGAACTTGGTAGAACTATATTTATTAAAGAATACAGTATCTCCCATCTTAATCTTAAGAGGAATGATTGTTCCATTGTCAAAGATTCTTCCTTCCCCAACACCAATGACTTCCCCCATCTCTGGCTTGTCGTCGTACTGAGCAGGTTTAATAATCCCATCCCTCTCACCAATCTCGGTGGATTTAATGAGCACGTTATCATACAAGATTTGGAAATCCCTTACGTCAATCTTTTTTTTGTTTTTCATATTTAATTATCTTGGTTCCTTTCTTGGAGTTACAACTTTGACATAATGGTTGTATATTGTCCTTATTATCAGTCCCTCCCTTACTTAATGGAATGATATGGTCTTCGGTCAAAAGGACATCTGTTTCAGACGACCCGCACCCAGCACAACAGAACCCGAATGATTCTTTAATAAACTCCCAGTCCTCAAATGTGTGTGAAGACCCTGCCTCATTTAATCTTTTTTTTACCCGATTACGTTTGTTCTTTAACCAATTATAAAACTTTGGGTCTTTACATCTACCGTGAATATATTTGCCACTTAAGACACCTAGGTTCTTTTCTCTAATTTTTTGTTTCGTCTCCTCAGAACAGTGAGTTCCACGGAGAGGATGATGTAATAATAACGCATCACTGATTTTCTTCCTGTGTTCAGGAGATAGCGGTACTCCAACCCGACGCTTAGCACTTGCGAGCATTTTTGCCCTAACCTCTGGGCGAGATTGTGCCAGTCGGACTCTCTCACTAATTTGGGTTCTTTGTGCTTGCGTTAAATTGCCCACTTTCCCCATTACGCTGGCTTAGCAGGATCTACAATCTGAGTAGGTTCTCGCGTGGGTTCAGGAGTCGTTCTTACCAAACGAACTCTTGCAATACTAGCAACCTCTGTATGTTGGATAAAGGGCTGTAGAGCACGATTACTTCCCTTAAGTATCGCCTCAATATCTGCGGCAACCTTAGCGTCTATAGCCTGCTCTGCCTCCTCACCTACCTGATGTTTAACCTCTTCGGGTGTCAGGTGCTTTTGTTTCTTTGTCATTTTCTTCTATTACATCATTGATAATATAGTGGTTAACGGATATGATGATACACGTTACACTAATGCTGTTCAATACCGCTAACTTAATTACTTGAAAAGGATCGACAATACCCGCTTTAAGTAAGTCTTCAAACTTGTCAGTAAGCGCGTTATAACCGAACCCTTCTTTGCCTTTCCTAACTTCTTCGATAATCGTTTCTTCATGTTTACCACAGTTAATTGCTATCTGTCTTATAATTGCCTCCGAATACTTCTTAAGCATTGGGGAGTACGCGTCTGTATTCCTCTGTAGGGCTCTATACGCCCCGTAGAGCGACGTTCCGCCTCCAGGTAGGTATCCGTACCGCATTGCGCTCCTGGTGGCGTTTACAGCGTCTTCGTACCTATAAACCTTCTCCCTTACCTCCATAGGAGTCTGACCACCCACTTTGATAGTAACCACCCCAGTAGTCAGGGAAGCCAGGCGACCCTTTAACACATTGTCCTCCTTGTCCTTCTCTAGTTCCTCCTTAAGCAACTTGATACGTTCCTTAAGTTCCTTACCGCCAGATACCTTTGGAGTAAAGAGTGTCTTATGTATATCAGAGAACACCTGAGATGCAATGGTAAAGTCCTCGGCGGCGAGTTTGTTTACCAGACTGCCAGACTTCTCTGTAAAGACTTTGGCTCCAATGTAAGTCGCCAGGTCGTAGAGGGTTGGGTTATCTTTGTCCGTGATGTTGCCATCCTTAACAAGCATAACTTGAATAACATCTTTAACGTGGTTGGCGATGAAAGTATTCAATGCCTCACCCATAAAGTCTCGCGCCACGATAACAACGTTCTTATATCCTGCCTTAACAGCAGTGCGTAAGATGGTCTCAGCCTCCTCAGAGTAGTATAGTTTCTTATCTGTCAACAGAACTGGTGTGTCCTTTAGGACAACCGCAGGTCTCCCAGACTGCATAAGTTCTTGATACATAACTCCACTCTTAATAAGGAATCCAAGGTCTTTAATAACCTCAGTAACCCCAGGCTTGTTATTCCCCTCAAGGAATATCATACCATCTTCCCTAGCCACAGATACCGCCTCCATAACATACTTAGCAATCTCGGGGTCATTGTTTGCTGATGTCGTGGCAATCTCTAACAACCCCTTATCATTCTTAACTACTGTCTTATTCTTCTCAACAATCTTAATAAGTTGTTCTCCGAACTTATTCAACTCATTACGAATGTCTATCCAACTGTGACCCTCATCAAGAAGTTTAAGTGCCTCCTTAATTAGAACTTGAGACAGGAGGATTGTGGTCGTGGTTCCGTCCCCCGCCTCGGAGTTAGTCCTAAGAGAAGCCTCCTTGACAATCCCTATAATCGTATCCTCTATTTGGTCTTTAGATGATATGTTCTTCGCAATGGTTACACCATCATTTGTCATTAGGTGCGAACCATCATCCAATTCCATCAAAACATTATGACCTTTCGGAGAAAGGGTAGATATCACTGGTATGGAAATAAAGTCCAGACCAGATAGTATCTTACCTCTGACTTCGTCTCTTTTAAACGTGAGTTTGTTCATATTTAATTACTAAATGCTTTTACAATTCCTGCAACTGCTCTAACAATCCTTGCCTGGGTTGGATTTGTTGCCTCTAGTTGGTTCGCAATGGCTATCAATTTGTCATATGGAGTTTCCTCGTTTACTGTGTGGGACAACTCAAAGACAGTAAGGGGATCTACCATAGTATAGTTTAACTCTCCTGGGTTCTTTACTCCTAACCCCAGATGTAGATGGCTTCCGTTCAGTGGAAATTGCGGGGTTGGGACGGGTCTGACTGAACCATTGTTCCCTATCTTTCCTATAACGTCTCCCTGGTTGTATACGACCATAGTATTGTCTGCCCGGGTTTTAGTTTTTGTAACAGACGACAGGTGGAGGTAGATAATACTGTACGCGATACCAGTGGTAGGGTCTACTGTATCTACCTGGGCATGGGCTTGTGTTGCTCCGAAGGTCGCATTCACTATCGAGTCATATACTATCCCAGGCCAAGGGAAAGGCCAAACACATTCCTTCCCCCAAGTATCCTCGTTTGTCCCACAGACAACATCTACACCATTGTGGTCGGTAGTCTGTATACTCAATGCCTTAGAAATATCAACTGGAGATACCGTTCTAAATGGCTGAGTAATGATTAGTTTGTTACCTTTAATCGGGAATTTAAACATTTAATTCTTTTACTTTAGCGTCGTATAATTTAATTAACTCTTCGTACTCTGGGATTCTAATCTGGCGAATAGTGTGCTTGCGTTTGTTGAGTTCCTCTAGAATATCTTCTCCATATTTTGATACAAGGAATAGTGCATACTCATCCATCGCCCCATTCTTGAACATATTATCCGCAACACATTGGACATGGCAATTTTGCTCATCATATCGGGTAGACATATGACTTCTTGGAATGTAGTGTCCGTTCTGCATCTTCTTCCAGTGTGCTTTTGCTCCGCAGGTTACGCAAGTTGCTACCCCATTTACCGCGTCCTTGATTCTTATCCACTGTGAGAACGAATGGTCTAGCTTCTTTTTGAACCAACCAATGGACTTCGTCTTTGGTTTGCGACTTATTCTACCGCGTCTCACATCTTCTTTGTTAACACCTTTCTAACAAACTCTGAGACTGTCTGTCCTAGTTCCGTTGCTTTGGCAACCACTCTCTTCTTAAAGGACTCTTCTACTCTGAGTATTAGGAAAGCTGCTTTAATTCCCGTTTTCATTTTCTTTCAGTTCTTTTAGTAAACCATCTTCGCACTGCGTAACTTCTGATTATGGAGATAATTGTGAACCATATACCCATGATAAAGTTATCTATAACTGGAATGTGGATATTGAAAATGGGGAAGATTACCATTTGGCTAGCTACGGCGACAAGGTAACCGACTAGAACGTTCACTAGACTCTCAATGAAACTATGTTTCTTTGTTTGCATTATCGTATTGTAATCCCAGTCTTCTCAGCCTTGCCCGTTGACCAACCGAAGCAATTTTGGCATTGGTATCTCCTCTTCTTAGATACCTTTGTATAAGAGAACCCCCTTGCTTGCAGTCTCCCTGCTTGTCCACAGATAGGACAACACTGTGGCTTATCTTTAATCAGTCCAAGATTAGGATGATTTGTCATCCAAGGACGGAGTTTCTCATATATCTTTTCAAGAAGAAGAACGTCCTGCTTATTGTAAGCCATCATCTTTTTCCATGCTGATTTCTCTCCAGCCATACACTCCAACCACAGACTAAAACCCCCCGTGGAGACCTTACGACCAACACCGAGATATCTACCCATCTCGTCCAAGCTGTTATGATCGAAGGCAAAAGTTCTTTTGGCGACCAACTTAGTATCTACTGTCTTATAGGATGCAGGAGGGGTAAGCCCATGTGCAATGAACCTTGCGTTTGCTTTCTTGAAATCAAAACTATTACCATTGTGGGCAACACAAACATTCGCCTCGTTAAATAGATTCCACAATGCCTCTACGACATCCTTATCATCGTCCTTATCTTTCTTAAACCGTGGGAAGTCTGGCAAAGAACAACTGATTACTTTATTTGTTCCGTGCCACTTGGCAACGAAAGAAAGGATGTGCCAGTCCTTTTTAATCTGAATGACATTCTGCTCCCAGACACCCCAAGTATACGAGATGAGTGGACTCGTTTCTATGTCAACTAACAGCACTTTTGCGTTATTCAAAGGTATCACAATTACTTAGTAAAAAAATAGCACTACTTACCTAATATATAAAGAAGGATTCGTACAGACTTTCTATTGTCTCTAACGAATCTGTGTTTCTTTCTCTTTTCTCGGCGCTCTGACTTTGTTATGTTCATAGTAATGCTCTTAGTTGGGGGGCGGAAATCGGTTGCATCCGCATGACGAGATACGATTCAGCTTTTATTTTTGCGCTAGCTAGAGCCTACTCTAACTCAACGGGGCTTGCCAGCGTATACCAGCTTCTTGCCCAAAGTTACCGCACACTCAGGACAAACTTAAGATATATCCTTTCGTGCCTTTGTGGGTAACTGGCTCATTCTGTTTGGAGCCACTTGGTAGTAAGTACCATTTTATGTAATTTTTCTCGTCAACCATCTATCACTCTCCTATGAGGATTCAATGTGCCTTACCCGCTTACAACAGGTTATTCAGCCACCCCCAACCGAGAGCACTACTCATTCACCTATCCATTGTATCACAACGCACCGAATAAGTCAACTACATTTTAGCAACGGTTCTTTTTATATCACCATGGTATCCTCGTTGGTAATAAAGACATCCAGTAAGAAACCCAAATGCAAAACCACATTTCCCACCACCACCAATAATATAGACCTCCTTAAGTCCACCATAAGAATCAACAGTCTCTTGATTCTTCATAGATTTGAATGCCTTTTGTAATGGGACTAAGAGAACAACATTATCTGCAACCTCAAAACAGTGCTCAAGGAACTTGTCATAGATTGAATACGGAGGATTAGTAATAACCCAATCTACCCTTTTGTTATATTCAAAGAAATCCTTACCGTCAGTAATCTCGCACCAATCCGCGTTTGGGAGGAGTCTAAAGAAGTTTCCTGTCCCTCGTGCTGGTTCTAATGTGTTGCCAGTTGGGTTGAAATGTCGGACAATCAATTCCGCGATGTGAGATGGTGTCATTACCGTATCACTGGCTGTGGCCTTGCTACTTTTATTTGGTATTGTTGGGCGTGAGTTCATACAATTTCGCAAGTAGTCCCAATACAACTGCTAGTATTCTGTCCATCTGTGTTGTCCTCGTATTCGAATTTTGGCAACTGGGTGTAATCTATTTCAGGCATTGCCTCAACCATCTCATCATATCGTTCCTTAGTAATGGACTCGTAAGGAGCTTTCTCGTATATGTGCTTGACCCTAGGCAGGAATGACAACCCGCCAATGATGTCCCAGTTTCTCCACACCCATGCACCAGTCTCTAGCCACTCGTCTTCCCCGACAGAGATTGTTTGAGATGGATTATGTTCGGTATAGTTCTCTTTAACAATCTTCCAATATTCGAGCTGCTCAATCGCAGTCATTGAGTCCCCAGTAATCGCTCCTTTAGGGGCTTTGATCGGGAACTCTAATACAAATGTCGTTGCGGTAGCCTCAACTTGTCCTACCTCAGGAGTATATTTCATTCCCTGAGCCTTAAGCATTAGGAATAGGGGGTCAGTAGAGGCAATCCTAACACGCCTAATATAATATGGAGAATGACGAGGGTGCATGCCAGAGGAAGCATCAACCAACTGGGAGACCGTTCCTGAAGGCTTAACAGTAGTAACAGAGAGAGACTGATTAACACCAAAACGCTTTGCATATTTCTTATTTATTTTAACTGCATAATCTCTCAGTGTCTTTAGGGTAGTAGGATTCCTAGCCTCCTTGGAGTCAAACTGCCCAGTAATAGATACACCAAGAAGTCTCTCTTCCTCACAGTTCTTCTTCCATTCTTTAGAAAGATAACCAAAGTCTGTAAGCATAGACTGGTATGTGCCGAGAATCGTAGCGACCTTGACTTTCTCAAGGAGGTCTACTGACGTGTCTCCAGAACGAGCCACGACCTCGGTGAGATTGCAGAACTCCTTATTCCTTAAGGTGATTTCCCCGCAAGGATTTGTCCCCGTCTCATCAATGTAGTCCTTCATTGCCTCTAACCTACGTTCAGGCATTTGCGCCTCAAGCCCCCCGCGATTGAATATCCCACGCTCACCAGAGCCAGACTCCATAAGTGCAGTCCACTCCCTCATAAAGGCAATCAGGGGGGGCTTCTCATTATAGACAGCACTATTGTTAGCAAGACTGCGCTGAGGCTCATTAAAATAGAACGCACCTTTCTTGGCATCACGAATATCCTTATCTGTCAAGTCTGAGAGGGATATTTCTGCGCTTCTGCGAACCCCACCAGCAACAACGACTTCTCCAATCTTGCATACAATGTCGTGGACATCTATGGGAAGTAGTTTCTTCCCTTGTTTAGCAAGAATCTTTACCTTAGCAAAGTCTAGTAGGTTTCTTAAGGGGTCTGCACCAGACGAACGTCCTCCCATAGTCTTGAGTCTTGCCCCTGCTGGACGAAGTTTAGAGTAATCAAACTCATAGTCCTCTCCATTGAACCA
>ERZ1292623.2259-Hain-H51-01um-R1-2259-length-17516-cov-10_pt1 | contig 17516 bp, 24 predicted proteins | sample MGYA00564398_ERZ1292623 | MGnify/ENA primary metagenome ERZ1292623 (study PRJEB36523, sample SAMEA6512633) | groundwater metagenome | collected 2019-01-07 | study: AquaDiva: Metagenomics assemblies of 32 groundwater samples | reverse complement strand
TAAAATGAGCAAAATAGAACTAATGGATAAAACAAAAAAGAAAAAAATAATTGAAAATCTTAATGATAATTATGGCATAGAAAATTTACATCATTTATTTATTAGATCTGGAAATGATAAAATAAGGATTTATTCTGGAGGGTTGTCTTTAGAAGAATTAAACTTTTTAGGAAAAAATTTAAGAGTAGAGTTAATAGGAGCTTCTCTTGGTAAAATAGAAGAAAATAATCTAAGGATTAATTTTGATATTTTAAACTTGCCTGAAATAAAATCTCAAATAAACAAAAATATAATTGAAATTTCCGAAGAACAAATTTTAGAATGGTTAAAAGGAAAATCTCTAGAAATTAATACAGAAAGCATAACTAAAAATGATTTAGTTGTTGTAAAAAGCAAAAATAATCAGGATTTTTTAGGAGTTGCGAAAAACAGAAAAACATATATACAAAATTATGTTCCAAAAGAAAGAAGGATTAGATAACCTCAAATTTATCATATAATAATCTTATAATTTTTCCTTTGAAACTACTAAACTTCTTTAAAATAGATGAAATTGCCTTTTTTTGAGCTGTTGAATCCTATGAAGCTATTCTCATTAATAAGATTCCAAAATGATTTTCTCTAGGATAAACATAAGTTTCTAAAAAATCTGCATCTCTTGTTATAAGAATTCTCTTTTCTTTTATTGCCAAATTGAAAACTTCTCCATTTTCAATACCTTTTGGACAAAGTAAAACATCATGACCTAAATCCTTTAGAAAATAAGATATATCTCTATGAACATTTTCATCCAGTAAAAATTTCATCTTATTGGGCAATCTTAAAACTTCTTTTAGAGCCCTTTTTAGAAAAATCTATAGCAGCTTTAATATGTTCTTTTGTAAGAGAAGGATATGCTTCAATAATCTCTCTTATATTAGATTCAGCTTTTAACATTTCCAAAACATCTTGTACAATAATCCTTGTTCCGCTAAAAGTCGGCTTCCCATGACAAATTTCACTATCTATTACAATATATTCATTAATCTCAATTCTCATATAAACAAAATAGCAAAAAACTATATAAATGTTATGGGAGTGTTTTTATAATGAACAAAGAAGCAGTTGAATCAACAAGAAAAGCAGGAGAAATAGTCCAAAAAATAAAAAAAGAGGCAAAAAGCTGGATAAAGCAAGGAATGCCTTTAATAGAAATAGCTGAGAAAATAGAAGCTCAAATTATTAAGCAAGGAGGAAAACCAGCCTTTCCAGTTAACTTAGGGATAAATGAATATGCAGCCCATTATACTCCTTCGCATAATGAAACCACAATTGCTTATGGTTTGTTAAAAATAGATTTTGGAGTTCAAATAAAAGGATATGTGGCAGACAATGCTTTTTCACTCGATCTAGCTAACTCAACTAAAAACAAAGAACTAATTAAAGCAAGCGAGCTAGCTTTAGAAAGAGCAATTGAATCTATTAAAAATGGTGAAACTTTAGGAGAAATTGGAACTAAAATACAAAAAACAGCATCTGATGCTGGTTTTAGTGCAGTTCAAAATCTTTCAGGACATGGTATAGAACAATGGGAATTACATTCAGGACTAACAATACCAAATTATAACAATAATTCCAGCATTGTTTTAGAAGAAGGCATATATGCAATAGAACCATTTATAACAACAGGAGAAGGAAAAGTTTATGACGGAAAACCCTCAGGAATATATCAAATAAAAAAATCTGGAAGTGTAAGAGACAATAATGCCAGAGAAATACTAAAATATATACTAGATGAATATAACACTCTTCCTTTCTGCTCAAGATGGTTAGTTAAAAAATTCGGAACAAGAGCATTAATTTCTCTTAATTTTTTAGAACAAGCAGGAATAATACACCAATTTACACATCTAGTAGAAAAATCAAAATCACCTGTATCACAAAGTGAAGCCACAATAATCATCCAAGGAGAAAATGTAGAAGTTGTGACTTAAAAAAGACCAAACAAAAACCTTAATAAGTATTTAATTTCTAATCCTTACATGGCATTAAAGTTATATAACACACTAACAAGAAAAAAAGAAACGTTTAAACCAATTAACAAAAATCAAGTAGGCATATATTCCTGTGGACCTACAGTATACAATTATGCACATATAGGAAATCTAAGAACATATATTTTTAATGACTTATTAAAAAGAAGTTTAATTTTTTTGGGGTATAATGTAACCCATGTTATGAATATAACAGATGTTGATGATAAAACAATTAAAGGAAGCCAGAAAGAAAAACTCTCTTTAAAGGAATTCACACAAAAATATGAAAAAATATTTTTCCAAGATTTATATTCGTTAAATATTATGAAACCAAATTATATATTAAGAGCGACAGAATCTATACCTGAAATGGTCAATATGATAAAAAATCTTCTTGAAAAGGGTTATGCTTATAAGACAGAAGATGGAATTTACTTCTCAATTTCAAAATCTAAAAATTATGGCAAGTTAGCACAATTAGAAAAAGGAAAAGCAAATGATAAAAAAGCTAGAATAAAAAACGATGAATATGATAAAGAAAATGCGCAGGATTTTGCACTCTGGAAATTTCATACAAAAGAAGATGGGGAAGTTTATTGGGACACTGAAATAGGAAGGGGAAGACCTGGATGGCATATAGAATGTTCTGCAATGAGTATGAAAATTCTAGGCCCAAAATTAGATATCCACACAGGTGCAATCGATCTCATCTTTCCACATCATACAAATGAAATAGCTCAAAGTGAAGCATTTAGCGGAAAAACTTTTGTTAAATACTGGCTTCATGGAGGATTCTTAACAATGAAAGAAGGTAAAATGTCAAAATCTATTGGTAATGTACTTAACCTAAAAGAATTAAAAGAAAAAAAAGTATCTCCAGTAGATTATAGATATATGTGTTTAACAACACATTACCGTTCACCATTACAATTTTCATTAGAAAACTTAGAATCTTCTAAAAATTCTTATAACCGGTTGAAAAACATAATCTCAGAGATAAAACCAGATGAAAAATTAAACAAAAAATATCTAGAAGAATTTGAAGAAGCGATTGACGATGATCTCAACTTACCAAAAGCTCTTCAAATTTTATGGAATTTAGTTAGAGACGAAAAAGCTCAAGGTAAAATCCTAACAATTAAAAAAATGGACGAAATATTTGGACTAAAAATATTGGAAAAAGAACATATTAAAATCCCAAAAAATATCCAGTTATTAATAGATAAAAGAGAATCTGCTAGAAAATCTAAAAACTGGAAGCTAGCAGATGAATTAAGAGATAAAATAATTAAATTAGGATATTCTATTTCTGATACCTTAGAAGGACCTGTTGTTAAAAAAGCTTAATAAGAAACTTTAAAAGCCTAATTATTTATGATATTTTATGATAAAATCTAAAAAAGCAAATAATGAATATGGTAAGTATAAATGGTTTTTAACATCTTCAGATAAATTAGTTATAGGTGGGAAAAACGCTGAACAAAATGAAGAATTAGTTAAAAATTATAAAGATGATAAAAAATTCTCAAAATATGTTTTTATGCATACAAAAACACCAGGAAGCCCTTTTTCAATAATTCTTTCAGATAAATATAACGAAAAAGATTTGGGGGAAACAGCAATATTTACAGGTTGTTTTTCAAGAGCCTGGAGAGAAAGAAAAAAATCTGTTATGGTAGATGTATTTCTTGTTGAACAAATAATAAAAAACAAAAATATGAAAACAGGTACATTTGGAGTTGTAGGAAAAATAGATAGAAAACCAGTAAGCCTGAAATTATATCTGACAAAGCAAAATAACAAATTAAGAGCAGTTCCATTTGCAAAAAAAGATTCAGTTTGTATCATTCCAGGAAAAATTTCAAAAGAAAAATTTGCAGAGCAATTGTCTGTTAAACTAGATATTCCTATGGAAGAAATACTCAACGCTCTACCAACTGGAGGTTTTCAAACATGCTGAAAGCAATGGTTCCAGGATCAAAAACCCGGAGGTGGTTTTTATCATGCAGCTCGTAAGTAGTGTCCAAATAGGCAAAAATGGAATTACAGAAAATACAATAGAGACTATTAAAACTCATTTTAAAAATCGTTTAAATGTTAAAGTAGTATTTTTAAAAGGCTCTGGAAGAGATAATAAAACAATAAAAAAAGACGCTGAAAAAATACTAGACAAGTTAGGCAATAATTACACATATAGAATTTTAGGATTTACAATTTTCATAAAAAAATGGCGCAAGCCAATGAGATAATCTAAATACAGTTTACAATATCTCTATAATTCCTAAACTCTGCATCAAGTTCATCAAGTCCAGTCAGAACATTAACAAATTCCTTATATCTTTCTTCATCAATATGCCTTCTATCTGAAGTTAAATAATCCTGTGGATGAATAACTACAACACATACTCCAGTTAATTTAAGACTATCATTACATTCTTGAATTACTTTTTCTGCAGGTTCAAAATTTGAATGATAAAAATCATAAGTTTGTGCAGATTTTCCTGCAAAAACTAATTCATCATTTATTCTGAAATAATTAGGATGATTATATATATCTCCAGCAGATAAAACTTTAAAACCATTTTTAGATAAAGCTTTTACAGTTCCTTCAGAATATAAATTCTCGGGAGGAATAAATGTTACAGGTATAATTCCAGCATATTTAAGAAGTAATTCATTTCCCTTCATCAATCTATAACTAGCTTCACTTTCATTTAGATTCTTAAACTCAGAAACTTCATGCAAGTATCCATGAAGAGCAATTTCAACATTAGGATTATTCTTAACCTCATTAATCCATGGTAAAAATAATCTTGTATCTTTTTCAATATCTTGCGGAATAACTCCTAAAGTAATTGTCATATTTTTTGATAATATTAAATCAGTTATATTTGCAGTAACATCATAATACTGCCATGCTTTAACATCATCTAATCTTAAAATTATAGTTTTATTATTTTTAGAATCACATATAGGAATTTGATCATGATAATCAATAACTTTATCAGTATAAACAGAATCAGGGTTAGTTTTTATCAAACTTAGAAGATAAATATCAACTTCTTTAATGCTTAATTCACCAAATTTACTCTGATTTATATAAAATATAAAAACTAATCCAAATAAAACAGCTAACGTTACTATAGATATTAAAATTTTCTTTACAAATTTCTTTTTTTTCATCATCTTGTACCCCATGACCCGTCTCTTAAATTTAATATTGCCCAAGGTAATTGCCATACTAAAACTAAAGTATAAAATGTAGCAAAAAACACACCATAAATCCATTTTTTATCTGAAGTGTGAATATAATAATAAAGACCATAAATAACTGCCATTAAAGCTAAACCAAAAAGATAAAATAAAGGCAACCTTGATGTAATATAAGGGTACCATATCAAAGCTCTAATTACTATAATTGGAGCCAGCAAAGGCAATATAACCCCTAAATAAAATGAAACACTCATAATTGGATTTTTTTTCCACATAAACTGTCCAGCCTTCATACTTTCTCTTATCCAAGACTTTTTCCATCTTAGTTGCTGTTTCATGAAACCTCTAAAAGTATCAGGAACAAAAGTATATGCTTTAGCTTCATGAGAATAAACAGTAGTATAATTTTTATTAAGGAGAAAATTAGTCAAACTTCTATCGTCTCCATAAGTACATCTAACCCCTAAGAAAGATTGCTTGAGCCAAGGATTAAGGATCTTTATAAGATACTCTCGTCTGTATGCTGAGCAGCATCCTGAGCAACAGGTGACAGTTCCAAAAAGAGCTTCAGCTGATTTATAAGCTTTGAAAGCCACATAATATCTTACTGCCTGCATCTTAGTAAGTGCATTCTTATTGGCATTTGCAACATAAGCATGTCCAGCAACTGCAGCTACTTCTTCATCAATAAAATATTTTACAAGTTCTTTTGCAGTATCCTTATCTACAAAACTATCTGAATCAATAAAAATAATTATATCATTTTTTGATCTTCTTATACATTCAGCCATCCCTTCTCTCTTTCCCTTGTTTATTTTCCAGTCTACAACAATTACATTTATACCTATTTTCTTCGCAATTTCCTTTGCCTTTAACATTTCTTCTAAAGTATTATCTGTCGAACCATCATTAATTACTATAATATCAAATTTACTTTTAGGATAGTCTGTCTGTGCAATCCTAACTATAGTCTCCCTTATATTTTCTCCCTCATTTTTTGATGGAACTGCAAAAGATATTGTGGGTCTATAGTTTTTATCAAACGATGCATCATCAGGTTCATAAAAATAAGCTAATCCAAATCTGCTCAAAATATAAAAAGAAACTAAAATACTATAAGCTCCAAAAAGAATATTATTATCTATTGTCTGTATAGTTATAAACTTGATAACCAAGACTACGTAAATAAGGACAAAAAATATCATCCAGCTGTTTATGTTATGTTTTCTAAAATAAGAAAAAAAGGTGTTATTTTTAAATTTCATATTAATTCCTCAGCACCCTTAATTAATTTTAATGCAGAATTTTTTAAATTTGGATTTATTCTTGTAATAATAATTTTATTACTTCCATATTTTGAAACTATCTTAGCATTTCTTCTCTTAGGTTCATTAACTCTATTAATATTTGTTATCTTTTCAAATTTAAATCCTCTACCAATTCCATCATAAACTATTTTATCATTAATTTTATCCTTATCTAAACAATTTCTTCCATCAATAATTAATTTAATATTTTTCCAGTTATTTATTTTTAAAAATTCTTTGTGGTTAGTAGCAACTACTACAGCTGTACATTCTTCTAGTAATTCTTTCAATTCAGAGTTAGATTCATTTAAACAATATGGGTCAAAACTAAAAACATCAAATCCTATTTTTTTAAGTTCATCAATAATTTCAAGTGAAGGGCTTTCTCTTAAATCCCCGATATTTGCTTTATATGAAATACCTAAAACTCCAATTTTAGTATTTTTAATAGGAATATTTAATCTCCTTAAGTGATATACTAATTTTTCTATAGTATAATGAGGCATACTATTATTGATTTTTCTGGCATTTTTTAGTAATTCATGATTAAATCCATTTCTTTTAGCATAATCAATTAAATAATAAGGATCTACAGGTATACAATGACCTCCTATACCACATCCAGGATAGTGGGGCATAAATGCAAAAGGTTTATTTGAAGCTCCCTTAATAACTTCCACTACATCAATTCCAAGCTTATCAAAAGATTTAGCCAATTCATTAACATAAGCAATATTAACATCTCTGAAAATATTTTCAACAATCTTAGTTGACTCAGTAACTTTAAGTGAAGAAACTTCATTAATAGGAGCATTAATAAAAGACCTATAAAAATCAGCTACTATCTTAGTACCTTCTTTAGTTAAACTTCCAACATTTCTTGGAATATTATAAACATTATAATTGCTATCCCCTGGATTAATTCTTTCTGGACAATGTGCTAAATTAAAATCAACTCCAGGTTCAAGGCCTGTTTCTAACAAAATTGGAAGCACAACTTCTTCACAAATTCCAGGATTAACAGTTGATTCTAAAATAATAATCTGCCCTTCCCTTAAATTTTTAGCTATACTCTCAGTTGCTTTAATAACTGGAGTTAAATCCGGATTTTTATTATGATCTACTGGAGTTGGTACACAAATAACAATGTATTTCATGTCTTTTAAAATAGAAAACTCTCTTGTAGCATTAATTTCAACTACTTTAATATCTTCACTAGCTTGTTCATCTTCAACAGTTGAAACTCTATTTTTTATTTTATTTATCTTAGCTTCATCAATATCAAGACCATAAACATTATATTTTCCGCTTTTTGCAATTGCACAAGCTAAAGGAAAACCTACATATCCCATGCCAATTACAGCTACATTTTCAAGCCTGTTTTTTGACATCTTCTTTTTTTCTCTATTGAAGATTTTACTGAATAAATTTGTCATTTAAAAGTGATAAATAATTACTTATTTAAAGCTTTCGGTTATTAACTACTAACTAATAACATCAAAATCTAAATCAAATTCAAGTATGTTTTTGACTATCTTATTAATTTATATATATTAATGAACAAAAAAATTAATGAGGAGGAGAGGTAAAAAAAGAGAATTATACCCTATTTTATCAACAATAATTATAATTTTATTTTTAGTATTTATTAGCTCATTAGTTAGTGCCACTCCAGCAGCTAATGTAAGCTCTCCATTTAATTATTATTTTTCTTCTTCCGGAACATTATATGAATCAGGTTCAGAAAGTGAAAGTTCAAGTCCATACTTTTGGTTAAATTCGGGGGCTAAATTAATAATTTCAAATGGTACAGGAAAAACTGTCCAAAAAGAATTGGGTTCTAATGATAAATGGCGTTTGATTTACCTTTCTTCAAATCCAATAGATACGGATAATGGTTATCATCCACAAAATATTTTTAGATTAATTACAAGAAGTAAATGGCAAAATTCACAAGAAATAACATACTTTAAAATAAATAAAGATCATCTAAGCTCAAGCCCAAATCGTGATGCTTATAATGGACTATTATTAATATCAAGATATCAAAATGGAGATAATTTATTTTATTCAGGAATAAGGGTAGATGGTAATGCAATAATTAAGAAAAAAATAAATGGCGTATATTACACTCTATCTTCTAAAAAAGTATTTTCTGGAATTTATGATAAAAATACAAACCCTAATCTTCTTCCAAAAAACACCTGGATAGGACTAAAAACTCAAATTAAGAATATAAATGGTCAGACAAATATTAAACTTTATATGGATAAAAATAAAACAGGAAACTGGGCTTTAATAGCTGAAGCAAATGATAATGGGACAAAGTATGGTAAACAAATCATTAATGAAGGCTATGTAGGAATAAGAACTGATTTTATGGATGTTGAATTTGATGACTTCTCTTTAAAGAATATTTAATCTTAAATCAAAAAGTCTTTGAGTTTTACTACACATTAAAATGTGTAGTTTATTTAGACTTTTGGATGCTCAAGATACAAACCCACAATAAATTGTGGAGTTTTCTATCAAGTATCTTGACATAAAAAATAAAATAATTAAAATGTCTACAAGTTAATTCTAAACATACACACCCACTCTAATCTTTATCTGTAAAGTAAACTTTTGATCTTAACTTATTTTTATATTTAAACTCTACCATAATTTTACCTGATTTTTACATTGATTATTCATAATGTTAAAGTATTTTGAATGATATATGTAATGTTAAGTTTAATTATAGACTTAATATTACCAACAACTTTATAAACCATTTAGCCTCATAAAATCAAGGTTGAAAGATCAAAAGATCTATCTATTGCTGCAAAGCAAGACCAAATAAATATAATACAATAAATATAATAAAAATGTCAGTATATAGCATAAAACACAGAGAATTTAACAAAAAATTAGCCGAAGAACTAAAAAAAATTCCAGAGTTCCAAGCACCAGAATGGAGTCTTTTTGTAAAAACATCTGTAGCAAGAGAACGCCCTACACAAGAAGAAGATTTTTGGCATAAAAGAACTGCAAGTATCTTAAGACAATTATATCTTAAAAAAACAATTGGAGTTAACAGATTGAAAAATAGATATGGTGGATTAAAAGATAGAGGAGCTAGACCATCAGAAGTTAGAAAAGGTAGTGGTAAAATTATAAGAATAATACTACAGCAAGCTGAAAAAGCAGAACTTGTTGCAAAAGTAGAAGTTGATAAAAAAGGAAGAAAACTAACTGAAAAAGGAATTAAATTGTTAGAGGGTATTAAGTAAATATGACAAAGGCAAAAAGACAAAGGCAAAAGAAAATACAATTAGCAAAACATAATCGTAGAACTAAATGGGCCCCAGTATGGATAGTTGTCCGTAAATTCGGATCTGGAAAAAGAATTCATCCAGCTGCAATAACAAGAGTAAAAAGAAACTGGAGAACAAGAAAACTAAAAATAAAACCAAGAATTGACAGAAAGAGGCACCTAGGATAAAATGGAAAGATATGAAGAATACCAAACAACTCATAGCACTGATTCAAATGAAGAACACATAGTTTTACCAGGTATTTTATCAGATAAGGAAATAGGTCCTAAAATATCAAGAAAAACAGGAATTAGAAAAGTAGTTGTAAATCCAGCATATCAAGTATATCATATAATAACTGAAGAAGGAGACTGCACTATAGTTTATGAAACACACAATGGGTCATGGAGTAAAATAACAGAAGGCCATCAAGATGCTGTAAGGCTAGCAGAATCAAAACTAACAGAAATTATAGAAAAATCTGAAAGGAGAGTAGGAGTAGTATAAAAATGGCTAAAGCAGATTCAAAAAAAACTGTTATTGAAAGAGAATACACAATTCCTCTTAGAAGAGAATTTATGAAAGTGCCAAGACACAAAAGAACACCTAAAGCAGTAAAAGCTGTTAAACAATTCATAGCAAAACATATGAAAATTCCAGATAGAAATCTAAAAAATGTAAAACTAGACAAATGGTTAAACAATGAATTATGGTTTAGAGGAATAAAAAACCCCCCACATAAAATAAAAGTCAAAGTTGTTAAAGAAAACGACATAGTAAAGGTAAGCTTAGTAAATATTCCTGAAAAAATAAAATATATTATTGAAAGGGAAAATAAAGATAAAAAAGAGCAGGAAAAGAAAAAGAAACCTGCAGCTGAAGAAATAAAAGAAGATAAATCATTGGAGAAAACACAAGAAGAAATAAAAGAAGAAAAGGAAAAAGAAGCTTCTGTTATGGCTTCGAAAGAAATGCAGGCAGAAATGCAGGCAAAAGAGCTAAAACACATAGCAAAACAAAGGCCAATAAAAACTGAAAGAATTCAGACTCAAACCCTTCCTAAAAAATAATGTTAGATAAAATAAAGAGTGATTTAAAAAAATTAGCAAAAAAAGAAAAAATACCAATATACCAAAATTTCTTTAAAACATCTCATGGGCAATATGGGGAAGGAGATATTTTTATAGGAGTTTCAGTTCCAAACACAAGAAAAGTAGCTAAAAAATATCAGAATGTTTCTTTGAATGTTATTGAAAAATTATTAACTTCAAAAATTCATGAAGAAAGGCTATGTGCATTTGAAATCCTATGTTTTAAATATGAAAAATCTATTGATGAAGAAAAAAGAGAAATTTACAATTTTTGTTTAGAAAACAGAAAAGGGATGAATAATTGGGATTTGGTTGATTTAACAGCACCTTACATTATTGGGGATTTTCTATCAAATAAAAATAAAGAAAGAGAAATCTTATATAAGCTAGCAAAATCAAATAACCTATGGGATAAAAGAATATCAATTATCTCAACAGCTGCATTTATTAAAAATAATCAATTTCAAGATACAATAAAAATTTCAGAGATTCTTTTAAAAGATAAACATGATCTTATACAAAAGGCAGTCGGCTGGATGTTAAGAGAAGTAGGAAAAAGAGATAAAAAGACACTATTAGACTTCTTAAATAAACATTATAGAAAAATGCCAAGAACAATGCTAAGATATTCTATTGAGAAATTTCCAGAACCAGAAAGAAAAAAATATCTAAAATTGAAGATAGAAATATAATGAAATTAGATTAAAGTTGATTAATTGAATAAAATTATCTTGGGTGTTTTCTTATGATTTACTATTTATTGATTCATATAATTATTAAACACTAAAAACCAAAGATTTTTGTGGCAAAGAGAATTCATAATTATCTAGACTCATAAAACAGGTATATTTTTTAGCTTAAAGTCTACTGTGCAGAACTTAAAAAATAAGTGATACATTGATAAGTTAATAATATCTTAGTGTAACAAACTTTAAATATCGATTCTATAAATAAACTTAATGAAAAGAAGTTTAGTTTTAGGATTAGGAGCAATTGCATTAGCCTCATTATTTCCAAACATGCCCTCTCAAGCAAATTACGATTACGCTAAAAATACATCTAGTAAAAATATTCAATATGAGAAAATAGAACAAAAAATAACAAGAGAAGAAAAAGCAAAAAGTGTATTAGAACAAACAACATGGGATGAAAAAATAAATGGAACAATGACTATAAACTATCCTAAAAATGAATGGGGTAGTGTAGTTTATTACGATCCTAAAAGAAAAGCAATTCAATTATATATTGTAGCTCCAGAAAATGCAACTGAAGAATATATCAGATTATTTAACAAAGCAGTTGACCAGTATAAACAAGAAGAAAAGGAAATAAAACAAAAGAAAAAAGGAAAGAAGAATGCAAGAGTTCTAAGAATGGAAATAAACAGCAAAAAAACAGATCTAGATCCTGAAGTAAATATAGAATATTATGAAACTGAAATACTAGATACTCCAATACTTGGATGGACAATTAAAGTTAAAGATTATATTACTGATAATCTACCTCCAAAAATTGATATACAACCAGGTGAAGAAGATGCCTACATGCTATTAGACACTTATAAAGCAAAAAAAGCAGAGCATGAAAAATCTCAGGGAAAGGTAGAATTCTAAAAAAACTTATTTTTCCTAAGGTTTTTAAATCATAGTTTCATGTATTTTAAAGGATAAACAATAGTTAACTGAAAGGGGGTTAAAAATGAACAAGCAATATTCAATGTATGGTCCAACATTACTAAGAGTTTTCTTAGGATTGTTAATGTTAGTTCCAGGAATAAGTAAGTTAATGAATCCTGGAGGGCCTATTGGAATGCTAACAAATTTAGGGTTTCCAATACCATCAATAATGGCATGGGTATTAATTATATCTGAAATTGTATTTGGATTAACACTTATACTAGGATATAAAGTAAAATATACTGTCTGGCCACTTGTAATTATTCTTGCAGTAGCTACAATATTTGTAGTTATTCCAAATACTAGTGGAAGTTATGTAAACTTAATTTTCCATTTACAAGCAATAGCAGGTCTAATAACAATATATTTGATTGGTCCTGGAGCTTTAGCAATTGACAAAAAGTAATTTAATTTATTTTTAACAATTTTCTTTTTTATTTACCTTTCCCAAGCTTTTTAAATAAATTTACTTATAAGTATTAATGAAAAAACTAGTTGTTTTAGGAGGGGGTTTTGCGGGAGCTAAAATAGCAAAAGCTTTAGAAAATTCTTTTGATTTAACATTAATAGACAGTAAAGACTATTTTGAATTTACTCCAGGTATTTTAAAAACAATTGTTAATCACCAACATTTTAAAAAAATACAAATCCCCCATAAAAAATATCTAAAAAAAGCGCGAGTTATTACAGATAAAGTTAAAGAAATAACAAAAAAAGAAGTAGTTTTATCTAAAAAAAATCAAAAAATAATAGCTTTTGATTATCTTGTAATCGCCTTAGGCTCAAATTACAACCCACCATTCAAAGAAAAAAATATAATAATCATAACTCGTATTAATCATTTAAAAAGATATTATAAACAATTAGAAAAATCTCATGAAATAGTTATAATAGGTGGGGGAATTGTGGGAATTGAATTAGCTGGGGAAATAACTTCAAAATATCCAAATAAAGGAATAACTATCATTCACAAAAATGACAAATTAATTGAAAGAAATCATGCAAAAGCTATAAGCTATGCTGATAAATTTCTAAGGAAAAAAGGAGTAAAATTTATTTTCAATGAAAATGCTATTAGCTATAAAAAAAATATTATAATAACTGATAAAGAAACTAAAATCAAAGCAGACATGGTTTTTCTATGCACTGGAATAAAACCTAATTTTCATCCTCTTGAAAAAAATTTTAAAAATGTGTTAAATGAAAAAAAACAGATTAAAGTAAATGAATTTTTGCAAGTAGAAAATTATAAAAATATTTTTGCAGCAGGAGACATAACAGCAGTTAAAGAAGAAAAACTTGCCCAAAATGCAGAAAAACAAGCAGATATAGTAATTAAAAATTTAATAAATACTATAAATGATAAACATTTAATAAAATATCAACCAAAACCAAGAATTATGGTAATAAGTCTTGGAAGATTTAATGGCATATTACAATATAAAAATTTTATCTTAACAGGAATAATCCCAGGAATTTTAAAAAGTTTTGTAGAATGGAAAACAATGACGAGATATAAGATTTAAAATTATTTCTTAAGCAGTAGAATAAGCTGAATGATCACCCTTCTCCCAACCATCATAACCCTGCCACTCAATAAATTGTGGTCTCCTATCTTCTTTTGGTGGTTTTAAATCTTGATATTTCTGGTATAAAGATTTTAATATTCTATCATCTGAATTTTGAAAAATTCCAACATCAGCCCCAAGATTCACAAAATCAGTTGAAAGATACATCCACCTGTCTCCAAAATAATTTGAGTTACGTAAATCTAATGTATGCTCAAACCAATCAGGAAGATATATTCTTCCTTTTTTTCTTAAATGTTCCAGCCTAGTTCGAAATAGTCTGCAAACTCTAGAAAAATCATCTTCATTTTTAGGAGGTCCAAAATCCCTGTGCCAATCATCCCCATAATTTTCATAACTCATGTTATAAAATAATAAATCAAACTTTAAAAGCATTTATATAAAATCTAAAAATATTACAAATCCTCAACAATTGCAAAATGATGCTTTTCAATTAACTCTTCACCTAAATAGATATTCCAAGAACCATTATCTCTTATCATTGATAAATTTATTTTACCATGTTGTTGTAAATCCCTATAAGATCTAGCAGCACCTAACAAAGCTCTGTCTTCAGCATCACCAAAATATTTAGTATTAGCATATTCTCTTCCAGGCCATTCATCAAATTTAACAGGGTCATATTCATTCTTAAATTCTCTTATATTTTCCATAAATCATTATCCGGTAGCTATATGCATAACAAGATTATCTGAATCATCTGGCTCACCATCATATTTATTCTCTTCAGCTACTTCTGCAAGAGTTTTACCATAAATTATATCATCTCCAATTTGCACTAACTTTTTACCTTGAAAACCAATTGCATTAAAAGCAAGCCAATAATCCCCTTTTCTATCATGAAAATCAGGAACTAAGATTAAATCATAAACCTGATGGTATTCTGGACTTTTCCAAAGAGAAACAGATTCAGATTTTCCATTTACATTCCTAGAACCTTTTTTTCCAACAATAACTCTCACATAAGAATGAGTTGATTTACTACTCCTACTATCAAAATAAGTATCAACTGGTGTATGTAAACTAACTTCTTCTAAACTTCTAATTAGATAAGCTTTACAAGGTTTATTTTTTCTAAAAAACATAAAATAAAACTGCCAGTTACATTTTTAAAGATTTATATACCGAAATAAATTATCCAATTTATGGTAAACATAGAAAAAATCCGGGCAGAAAAACCAGTAAAAGAACTTTTAGAATTTTCTATAATAAATATTGACAAACCATCAGGGCCAACATCATTTGGAGTTGATGTTATTGTAAAAAAAGCTCTAGGTATAAATAAAACCTCCCACTTTGGAACGCTAGATCCAATGGTAACAGGAGTTTTACCAGTAGCTTTAGGAAGAGCTTGCAAGCTAATGCCTTATTTTATTGGTAAAAGGAAAAAATATATTGGGGTAATGAGACTTCATAAAGAACTAGATATAAAAGAATTAAATAAAGAGATAAAAAATTTTGTAGGAAAAATTACACAAATGCCTCCTGTAAAATCGCGCGTTAAAAGACAATTTAGAGAAAGAGAGATATATACATTTGATATTTTAGAAATTTCTGAAAACAAAAAAGATGTTTTATTTGAAACAGAAGTAGAAGCAGGTACTTACATCAGAAAATTAATAGATGATTTAGGAAAAAATATTGGAGGAGCTCACATGTTAGAGTTAAGAAGAACACAAGCTTCAATATTTCTAGAAAATGATTCTATAGATATTTACAAATTTTTAGAAGCTGTTGAAGAATATAAAAAAGGTGACGAAAATCCTTTAAGAAATATTTTAATTCCGGGAGAAATTATATCAAAAGTGCTTCCAATATTGGAAATAAAAAAACAATATATAAAAAAATTATATCATGGCTCACCTTTGTTAAAAGAGTATTTAAAAAATGATAAAGCGCTAAATAAAATAAATACTGATAAAATAATTGTTTTTTGTGACAATCTATTTATAGGAACATTTAAAAAATCTGAAAAAGAAAATAATATTGCTATCGCACATCCAGAATATGTGCTTCAGCCAATAAAATAAACTAAAATAAAAATGACAGATAACCATTATCATTTATGCAGAGAAGTAGGAATAAATGCTAGTTATGATCCTCAAATTAAAACATATAACTGCACAGCAATTTGCCCATATGGACATAAAATAACTCTTACTCCAGACCAAACAGGAACTTGCTATAGAACAATATGTGAAGCAAAGGGTCTTTTATTGTTATCAGAAGAACCAGAATTTCAAGAACTTTTAATAAAACAACATAGATTAAAAAATCAAACAGTTCTAGCAGAATGATTTAAGTATTCTAATTAATTTCTAATAATTATAATAAATAAAATGAGAGAATTTATATATTTTTCAAATAAAGCAGTAACTTCTGGTAATTACTTATCTGGTAATTTAATGCGAGCTGGTAGAATGGACATAGCAATACATGTCTTAATCAATTCTTTATTTTTAAGTCATAAAATAAGAGAAAAAACTAAGGTGCATCTAGTATTTAATGGTCCTCCAAATCCTCCACAGCATTTAATAATTTTCCCAGATGGAAAAAGCTCTTCTGGAAAAATACAGCTAAGTAAAAAAGATGTAGCTGGATTAATTAAAAAAATGTTGTACAAATCTAGTCCTAATAAAATAACTAAAGTTGAAGAAGGTTATGAAATAGAAAAAAAATCCATATTCAAGATCTTGGATGAACTAGAAAAAGAAAATAAAGAAATTTATGTTTTAGATGCAAGAGGTGAAGACATAAGAAAAATAAAATTTAAAGAAAATTCTACACCTGTATTTGTCATAGGAGATCATGAAGGTTTTAATAAAAAAGAGTTCAAAAAACTTCTTTCATATGGCACTTCAGTTTCAGTGGGAAAACAAACATACTTTGCATCACAAGTTGTAACAATAATAAATAACGAATTGGACAGGCAGGGAGTTTAAGTAAAACTTAATAAGTCTAATAAACATATAATAATATGAAAAAAATTAAAAAATCTATGTTTGGGCATTTAAAGGGAAAGGGGAAGCCATTCACAAGAAAAGAAAGAGAAGAAATGTGGAGAGAAAAGATTTAACAATTTTAAAATAAGAGTTCTAATTAAAGATGAACATTTTAAAGATTATAAAGAAGTAATAATGATTTAGTTAAACATCTCTGAGCGCATTCATCTTTAGAAATCAAGCTTTCTTAGCTTCTGAAGCAATATTATTAATATCTTTGCTTATAGAATCAATAGCATCTTGAATAGCTTTCTTAGGAGACTTACCCTTTGCCTGAACCCTAAGTATGGGAGGATTACTTGGATGTACTCTTTTCCAAGCTGCAAA
>ERZ1292623.1838-Hain-H51-01um-R1-1838-length-19762-cov-5_pt1 | contig 17520 bp, 17 predicted proteins | sample MGYA00564398_ERZ1292623 | MGnify/ENA primary metagenome ERZ1292623 (study PRJEB36523, sample SAMEA6512633) | groundwater metagenome | collected 2019-01-07 | study: AquaDiva: Metagenomics assemblies of 32 groundwater samples | reverse complement strand
GAAAGGCCCTGAAATTAAATGCAGAATACTTGTGGGAGGGGAAATTAAAGGTCGTCGGGGAGTCAATGTCCCAGGGGTTTATCTTAAAATCAGCTCTCTGACCGAGAAAGACCACGAAGATTTAAAACTTGGAATAAAAAACAAAGTTGATTTCATAGCGCTTTCTTTTGTGCGTCGACCTGAGGATGTCCTCGAGCTTAAAGCAATTCTCAAGAAAGCAAAATCCAGTGCCGCTATCGTTGCAAAAATAGAGACTCCTGAGGCAGTGGAGCACATCGATGAAATCATAGAAGCGTCCGACGCCATAATGGTGGCTAGAGGGGACCTCGCCATTGAGGTTCCTGCCGAAGACGTTCCTCTTTTACAGAAAATGATTATTCGCAAGTGTAACAAAGCAGGCAAGCCCGTTATCACCGCAACACAGATGCTAGAATCAATGATAAAGTCTCCGGTCCCGACTCGTGCGGAAGTCTCCGACATTGCCAATGCGATTCTTGATGGTACTGATGCAATCATGCTCTCGGAGGAAACAACGCTCGGTGAATATCCAGTTGAAGCGATAGAACTTATGAGTCGAGTTGCTATACGCGTTGAAAATGACTATCTCCACAAGCAGATGTTAAGTAGTCGCCGTGGAGAAGGTGGAGAAAATCGTCGCGTTACGGATTCAGTTACTTCGTCGGCTGTCTATACAGCGGACGAAGTGGGCGCACGCTTTATTGTTGCCCTTACAAGTTCGGGCTTCACTGCCCGTATGCTTTCTCGCTACAAACCCAGCCAAGCTATTGTAGTGCTTACTCCGCGCAAAGAGATATATCAGCAGATGACACTTTCTTTCGGTTGCCATCCGGTACTCATAGAGCAATCCGATAATTTTGAAAAAGTTTTGACTGCTGTTCGCGCGTTTTTTCTGAATAATAAGCTTGTCAGAAAAGGCGAAAAGGTTGTTATTACGACTGGTACACCTTTCGGCAAAGTTTCGCATTTAACCGAGACCAACCTCATTCTTGTTGAGCAGATTTAAACGCCCTAAATAAGGGCGTTTTTCGTGGGTGTATAATGCTTTTATTAGAATGAACAAGATAAAGAATTTTGAATCACTTTCCGTCACTCCCGCACGACGCCACCTGCTTTCAATTGCGGAAGCGGGACTACAAGCGGTTGATACGCAAGATTTTTTTAAGAAAAATCTTTCATTGATAGGTAATACGCTTTCGGTTGACGGAAAAACTTTCAAGCTCCCCGGAGATGGAAGAGTTATTATTGTAGCGGTTGGAAAATCATCAACTCAAGCGGGGATTGCCTTGGAAAAGATTCTGGGGTCGCAGCTTTCTGCCGGCATTATTCTCGACACCGATATTCAAGAGGATCCTGCAATTCTTACTCCATATCGAGGTACCCACCCGTTTCCATCTGACGCAAATCGAAAAGCAACAAAAGAAATTATCACCCTGCTTCAAAGTTTGTCGGAAAAAGATTTCGTTATTTTCGTAATTTCCGGCGGGGGGAGCGTACTTCTTTCACAAAGCGATGCGCCAATTTCTCAAGAGGTGGGTATCATAAAAGAATTATTTAAAAAAGGAGCCACAATACAGGAACTCAATACTGTTCGTAAGCACCTCTCGCTTGCCCGAGGTGGTTTCCTCGCGCAATACGCGCATCCGGCTCGCAGTCTTACACTCATACTCTCTGATGTTCCGGGAAATGACATTTCTTTCATTGCTTCCGGTCCCACCGTCAAAGATGCAACCACAATACGCGACGCGCAAGAAGTTTTGAATAAATATGAAATTGCCGAGATGTTTTCAACACTCTCTTTTATTGAAACTCCGAAGGAAGAGAAGTATTTTAAAAATATCGCAAACATTCTTTTTCTCTCCAATACCATAGCGCTTAAAGCAATGGAAGAGAAAGCGCGAGAACTTCGTTTATTTCCTCGCATTATAACCGATGCTCTGTCTGGTGAAGCATCGGAGGTAGGAAAACATATTGCTCAAGCAATCAAAGGGCTTCCTCCCGGGTCTGTGCTTCTGTATGGGGGAGAGACGACAGTTACTTTTGCAGATGTGAAAGGAGCGGGAGGGAGAAATCAGGAATTAGCACTCTCGGCACTTGTGCACCTTGATTCTGCAAGTGCACTTCTATCTCTTGCATCCGATGGACAGGATAACAACCTCCACGCAGGCGCACTCGCGGATTTATCTTCTCTTAAAAAAGCCCAAGAATTGGGTCTATATCCGGAAACATATCTCACTTCCCACGATTCCTTTCCTTTCTGGGAAAAAACCCACGATTTTATTTCAACAGGTGCGACTGGCTCGAATATTTCCGATTTGGTGATTGCTATCAAATCGTAGAGAAAAATTTGCATAAGTAAGGTTTTTATTGTAGAATAGTGTGTAGTTGTTTTTTCTCACAAAAGGAGGTTTTATGTCGGGAGTTTTTGTAGAAATAGAACGTCCTGAAATAATGAACTTAAAGGAAACAGCCGCGTACCTTCAAGTTCATCCCATGACAGCATATCGTCATGCCAAAGAAAAAAGGCTACCAGCCTTCAAGGTTGGTGGGCAATGGCGCTTCATGCGCAGTAATCTTGACCAGTGGGTTGAGAATGAAATGAAGAGAGGCTTCGCCTCTCAGCCCGCGCAGACTTAGTGCGCGGGTTTTTCTTTTTGTGATAGGGTGTGATAAGAAAAGCACACAGGAGGTTACACAATGAGTAGTAAAAAGAGAGAGTCAAGAGGAAACAAACTGGTGATAAAGGATATTTCTTTTTATCCGTTTCCTATAGGTGCGCCACATCTAGGTCGCATCTTGGAACCAGTGCTTTTGTGTATTGCTAAGAGTGGTTTGGCTTATCACTTCGGGCCCACAAGTACAACTGTTGAGGGTAGGGAGAATGATGTTTCTCGGTTGGTCAAGAAGTGCGAGAGAATAATTCTCTCTCGTAAACACCCCTATGTTCTGCGTTTGCAGACGATAGAGAAAACCGATTCATTCCCTGGGATTCAAAAAGGGGGAATACGCAGGAGGATGGAATACCTCGAGTCCATAGAACGCAAAGCCCGTGTGTTCCGCAGATAAATAAACCCGCGTCCGATTTCTTGGATGCGGGCTTTTTGTTTCACTGTTATAGTGTCTTTTATGAAGGATTACCGAGCTTTATTTGTCGGCAAGAAAATTACCCTTATGGGATTGGGGCTTTTAGGTCGTGGGGTGGGGGACGCCCAATTTCTCGCAGAATGCGGGGCAGATTTGATTGTTACTGATCTTAAAACTCGCACCCAACTTAGCTCTTCCATAAGAAAGTTATCTCACTTTAAAAACATAAAATTTATTCTTGGAGAGCATCGATTGGAGGATTTTACCAATCGCGACATGATTATAAAAGCTGCGGGTGTTCCTCTTGACTCTCCATTTATTGTAGAGGCTCGAAAGAATGATATTCCGATTGAAATGAGCACAGCTCTTTTTGCAGAACTTACCGAGGCAACCATTATCGGTATTACAGGCACCAGGGGTAAATCTACAGTAACTTCGCTTATTTACGAATTACTTAAGCAAGCTGGCAAAAAAGTTTATCTTGGCGGTAATGTGAAAGGCATGGCCACCCTTCCATTACTTGAAAAAGTTAAAAAAGGAGATTATGTGGTTATAGAACTCGACTCATGGCAACTGCAGGGATTTGGAGAGAGAAAAATAAGCCCACACATAGCCGTATTTAGCACTTTTTTGTCCGACCACCTCAACTACTACAAAGGGGATGTGGGAAAATATTTTGAAGACAAAGCAAATATTTTTAAATATCAAAAAAAGGGCGACACGCTTGTGCTGGGAGAACAAGTTGCGCCTGCCATCAAAAAGAAACATAGAATCCTCAAAGGCCGTTTTATTATCGCCTCTAAGAAGAACGTACCGAAAAATTGGGACATAAAAATTCCAGGACTTCACAACAGAGAAAATATTGCCATAGCACTTGAAGTTGCCCGGATACTCAAGATTCCTTTATCTGTAGTTAAAAAAACAGTTGAGTCGTTTAATGGTGTACCCGGAAGGTTGGAGCTTGTTCGCACATATAAAGGAATAAAGATTTACAACGATACGACCGCGACAACTCCCGACGCTACGATTGTCGCACTCAAAGCACTTTCAGAAAAGAAAAATATAGTTCTGATTTTGGGCGGGGCTGATAAAGATCTTCCCATGGAAAAACTTTTCAAAGAAATACCAAAATATGTCAAAACACTTGTGGTTCTTTCCGGAACAGGGACAGAAAGGGTCAAAAATGACATTAACGCACTTTCAAAAAAGACTGTAAAAATAATTAATGTTTCTACTCTTAAAGAGGCGGTTGAGAAAGGAATAAAATCCACACAAAAGGGCGACATACTTCTCTTAAGTCCTGCATTTGCTTCCTTCGGTCCGCCACCTGGCGGATTTAAAAATGAATTCGATAGGGGGGAACAGTTTAATGCTATTGTAAAAAAAAGTGAAAAAAAGAATTCTCAAGTTTCTTAATATAGTTGTTTACCCGTTCTTTCGTTTCTACTGGTTTATTTTCAGACCAAAAACGCACGGTGTCAAAATTGTTTTAACTTACGGAAGAAAAATTCTTTTTATCCGCCATAGTTACAGAAAAGGATGGGGCTTTCCCGGCGGAGGCATTCGACCGCAAGAAAATAAGGAAAACGCAATAAAACGTGAAGTTAAAGAAGAGATCGGGATAGGAATAACAGAATTAATGTATCTTGGATTTTTTGAAAGTAACATTGAATATAAAAAAGATACAGTACATATATTTACTACTCCTCTTTCTACCGAGAGGGTTTTTATAGATAATATAGAGATTGAAGAAGCACGCTGGTTTCCTTTAGACGCTTTGCCACCGCTTGGTTCCCGCAGCAAGAAAGTTATAAGCATGTATGAATCCCAATTTAAAAAAAATTAAATTTGTTCACTTTGTAGGAATAGGCGGAATCGGAGTTTCTGCTATTGCTCGGATGTTTCTTTTGGAAGGCAAAATTGTGGCTGGTTCTGATACAGCTTCCTCTCGCACTACTGAAGAGCTTAAAAAACTAGATGCTCGCATATACATAGGCCATGATGCTTCGCAGGTTTCTTCTGATGCGGAGCTTCTTATCTATACCATTGCGGTTCCAGAAAATAATCCTGAAAGGCAAGAGGCTCTGCGCCGAGGAATTCCACAACTAAGCTACCCGCAACTTTTAGGATTACTCTCAAAAGACAAATATACGATTGCAGTATCGGGTACTCACGGAAAGACAACAACAACCGGTATGATTGCAAAAATTTTACTTGATGCTGGTTTTGACCCCACGGTTATTATTGGAAGCTTTCTTTCCGGATACGAGAGTAATTTCATAGCAGGGAAGAGCAAGTATCTTGTAGTCGAAGCGTGCGAATATGAACGCTCATTCCTTAACATCAATCCGCAAGTTATTGTCATTACCAACATAGATAATGACCACTTGGATTACTACAAGGATTTAGATGATATTAAATCGGCGTTTGTAGAATTTGTGAAAAAACTTCCACCGGATGGAGTGCTTATCACCCACGCGTCCGACCCAGCTCTCTCTTCCGTCCTTGCTGTTTCAAAACACACCCTTGATGCTGGGAATGCAGATATTCCAACTCTTCTTGTCCCCGGAAATCACAATCGAGAAAATGCTCGTCTAGCGCTTTCGGTTGCAGAGCACCTTGGAATTTCCACCTCGCAAGCCCTTGCATCGCTTTCTCGTTTTGAGGGTACTTGGCGCCGTTCTCAATTCAAAGGAAAAACCGCAACGGGGGCACTCGTGTATGACGATTATGCTCATCACCCCACCGAAATACGGGCAACCATTTCTGCATTTAGGGAGAGATTTCCTAAAAAAGAAATTACCGTTGTTTTTCAGCCGCACCTTTATTCCAGAACAAAAGATTTATTGCAGGAATTTGCAGAAGAACTCTCGCGTGCTGACTACATAATATTATCTCCTATTTACGCCTCGCGAGAAAAAAATACTCACGCAATTTCATCAAAAGACTTGCTCAAGGAAATTGAAAAACACAACAAAAAAGTTTCGTACTATGAGGATTTTGATGAAATCGTTAAGGAACTTGCTGCTTCAGCAAAAGAAAAAGACTTAATTATCACTATGGGTGCGGGCAGCATCTATGCGGTTGCCGAAAAGCTAATCTAGCCCTGTACACAGTTGTCTTTTACTACCCCTGCCGTATACTTCAATCACAATGATAAGCGAGTATTTAGTTGCAGGATTCGGAATTCTTGTCGCGGTTATGCCCTTTTTGGGCTTTCCTGGGTCGTGGAAAAAAGTCTTTTTTTTCCTTATCGGAGCTTCTATTTTCTATCTTGCATTTAGGATAAAAAGGAGAAATCCAGGAGCTCCAAAGCCACACGCCCCTCATAAAAAAGCATCCACGTTTGCTGATAATCAGCCGCCTATTCAACAGGCGCCTGTTGATGCCGCTTCTCCTGTTGCCGAGACAAAGAAATCTGTCCGTCGCATTCATCCTGTGAAGGAAGAACTTCCTATCATTCCCTCTGACACCACTGCTCCTTCCTCATGAAAAAATTAGGTGTACGAAGGCGGGCAGAATATATATTTATAGTGGCGGCTTGTGCCGTTTTCTTTTATGTGCTCACACCCTCTCTTTTCTCCAACATGTATGTTGCGGATGTTTCAGTCACTGCTTCCTCTTCTCCAGCAAAAAAAGTCTTTGTTGCAACTCATGTTGCGACACCGTTCGCGGTCAAAGCGCTTTATATGACAGCATGTGTCGCTGGGACCCCATCATTTCGTGAAAAAATTGTCCGTTTTGTAGAGGACACGGAAATAAATTCTTTGGTGATAGATGTGAAAGACTACAGTGGCTCAATTTCTTTTGCCACCCAAGATCTGGTATTTGTTGATGCCGAGAAAAAAGAGTGTTTTGCGTCTGACATGAGGGAATTTATTGAAAGTCTCCACAAGAAAGGGATATATGTCATAGGACGAGTCACCGTATTTCAAGACCCTATTTTTGCAAAAGTCCGACCCGACCTTGCGATTCAGAAAAAAAGTGATAAAAGCGTGTGGAAAGACTATAAAGGTTTGAGTTTTATCGATGTCGGGGCTCGTGAATATTGGGATTACATTATTTCTTTGTCAAAACATTCATACTTGGCGGGTTTTGATGAAATAAATTTTGATTACATCCGCTTTCCTTCAGATGGAAACATGATAGACATATATTTTCCGTGGAGCGAAGAGAGGGTTGTTGCCGATCCTCTACTTGGGAAGGCAGATGTACTTCGCGAGTTTTTCTCGTATCTCTATAACGCTCTTCATCCACAGGGGATAGCTATGTCAGCCGACCTTTTCGGCATGACAACGACCAATACCGACGACCTCAATATCGGCCAAATTATAGAATACGCGCTTCCATATTTCGACTATATTGCTCCTATGGTCTATCCATCGCATTATCCAAAAGGATTTATTGGTCTTTCCAACCCCGCAGAAAAACCATATGAGGTTGTTAAATATTCTATGGATAAGGCATTTGCACGCGCATCCACTACTCCGCAAAAAATACGTCCCTGGCTTCAAGATTTCGATTTAGGCGCTGTCTATACTGCTCCTATGGTTAGAGCCCAAATTCAGGCAACCTATGATGCCGGACTCACAAGCTGGATGTTGTGGGATGCTGCTAACACTTACACTAAGGAAGCCCTTTTGCCTCAATAATGGATGCCTTGCCCGCCCAAGTTTTCTGAAAGAAAATTTAGGCGGGTTAAGGATGCCGCAAACACCTATACGAAAGAAGCTCTTAATGCGGAATAGCCAATAGGTATTGATTTTTATTATGTTTGTGTTATAGTCTAACAAGGATAAGTTACACCGTACTCATATGGGGGTAGCACATGAAAGCGAAAGAATATGTAGCGCAGTACAAAGCTGAAGGGGAAACCCCGGAGGCATTGCAAAAAATGCTCCACATGCTGTTTTATGAATTTAATACGTTAGCTGGCATACGTCAGGCAATGTCTCATCCAGGCTGGGCAAGCATTTTGGAAGAGCTAAACCAAAAATGGAAAAGCATTGTCTTTGACATCAATGCCGACCAGGGGGCATTCGTGGAGTATGTCAAAGGTCGGCACGGGATCCTTTTCAGCATCTGGATGAACCACTATCCTAAAAAAGAAGTAAAAAGTGTCCTTCAGTCATAAGAGAGGCCCAGTATTTTGTAAAAAATACTGGGCTTTTTTGTTAGTTCTAAGGATTGTATAATGAATCTCAAAGTATGCACGATGAAAACAAAGTAGTCTATTTTGCCGCTACTGACTCTCGCGGTAAGCGCCAACCCTTCGGAATAAAAATGAAGGACAGGTCTCGCCATGTCTACGTCATTGGAAAGACTGGCATGGGTAAATCGACCCTCCTTGAGAACATGGCTATTCAGGATATCCAAAACGGAGAAGGGCTTGCCTTTGTTGACCCGCACGGAAAAACCGCAGACCTCCTTCTTGAATATATTCCGGAATCTCGGCTCAAGGACGTTATCTATTTCGCACCGTTTGATACTGATTATCCGATTTCATTCAACGTAATGGAGGATGTGGGTATCGATAAGCGCCATCTTGTTGCCAACGGCCTCATGAGCGCGTTTAAAAAAATATGGATTGATGCCTGGTCTGCTCGTATGGAGTACATCCTCAACAATATTTTGCTCGCGCTCCTTGAATACCCGGAATCAACGCTTATCGGCGTCAACCGCATGCTTGCCGACAAGGATTACCGCAATAAAGTTGTGGCAAATATCAGCGACCCATCTGTCAAGGCATTTTGGAAAGATGAATTTGCAAAATACGGTGACCGCTACATGCAGGAAGCGGGTGCGGCGATTCAAAATAAAATCGGGCAATTCATTGCAAACCCTTTGGTGCGCAACATTATCGGTCAGCCAAAATCAACGTTTGATATGAGAAAAGTGATGGACGAGCGCAAAATTCTCATCATCAACCTCTCCAAAGGCCGTGTTGGGGAAGCCAATGCCAATCTCTTGGGGAGTATGTTGGTGACCAAAATTTATCTGGGCGCCATGTCTCGCGCTGATGTGCCTGATGCTAAAATGCGCAATGTTCCCCCTTTCTATCTTTTTGTCGATGAATTTCAATCATTTGCCAATGAATCATTTGCCGATATTTTATCAGAAGCTCGTAAATACAAATTAAGTCTAACTATTGCTCATCAATACATTGAACAAATGTCAGAGGAAGTACGTGCCGCGGTATTCGGCAACGTCGGTACCATGATTATGTTCCGTGTGGGGGCATATGACGCTGAAGTACTGGAAAAAGAATTTGCACCACAGTTTACCCCCGAAGATTTGGTTAATCTAGGATTCACTCAAATATATCTTAAACTCATGATTGATGGCGTTACTTCACCGCCGTTTTCGGCAACGACTTTGCCCCCAATTGAAAAAAAGACTCTGTCCCCGATGGACCGTATCATTGACCTTTCAAGGAGAACATATGCCCGTCCAAGAAGCATAGTTGAGGAGGAAATACGCAAGTGGCATGAACCCATTATCCCGACTCAAGTTAAAGCAAGAGAAGAAAATCGCTGGAGCGAAAAAGAGCGACGCCGTTTCCCACGCCCACTGACCCACTCTTCCTCCGCACCAACACCATCTCCGGTTCTGTCTTCATCTGTCAATCCTCCAGCAAAAAATCCCTTTGCGGCGATAACCTTTAATCAGAGAGGTACAATGCAGACCCCTCAAGAAAAGGCATTCCCGCGGACTGTGCAAGAAAAAGAGACACTGCCACTTTCAACACTTTCGTATAAAGATAAAGACCGCCGGAAAGAAAATAAGGGAGCGACACCGGAATCTCTCGCAAGCCTCAAACATGTCCTCTCCGAAGTACTCAAAGAGCCTCCGCCGAAGCCATCACTGCCACCTCAAACACCAAAGGTATCACCGGTGCAGGTAAAAAAGACAGAAACTCCTCCCTCACCGCCTTTTGTACCACCTACACCTAAAGTGAACTCTCCTCGAGAAATTCCTGAAACAGAGCTGAAAAAAATTCTTGAAACTGATGCGTAATAGTCTCCGTATACTCGTTTTATTCTCTGTCATATATGCCATCCTCTTTCCGTTTTTTGCCGACGCCTCTCTTCGTGTTACTGAAATAATGTATGACCTGCCAACTCCCGGGTCTGATGAAAAGCGGGAATGGGTAGAAATCTACAATGACGGAGGAGAAGCAATTGACGTATCCCTTTGGAAATTCTTTGAAAATAAAACCAATCACAAGCTGATTCTTTTTGAAGGGTCACCGACAATCTCTTCCGGGGCTTTCGCAATCATAGCTTCCGACCCAGCAACTTTTAAAAAAGAATGGCCCGCTTTTTCTGGGGATCTCTTTAACAGCTCATTTTCCTTAAGTAATGATGGGGAATCGATTTCTTTCGTGTCTTCAAGCACAACCGAGGTAACAACCACTTCCTATACATCTTCGCTTGGCGCAAAAGGCGATGGCGACTCCCTTCAATTTTTCAACGGTAAGTGGATTGCTAATCTGCCAACGCCAGGCTCTCCAACCTCTTTGCCACCTCCACCAACATACCCACAAGTCGTACCGTCCAAAGAGCCCGTAATTGTATCGACTCCACCCATAAAGAAGATTTCTGAAGAGGTACCGGATATCCCAGCAACACCAAACAGGCAAATTCAGGAGTTTGATAGTATGAGTGTGTCTTCCGCAACTCCCGCTACCGTGATTGTTGCACGCGATGGTGGAGATGATAGGCTTTCTTTCACTTTATTTATATTAGCTACAATAATCGCTCTCCCCATTGGATTATTATTATTTTCAAAAAAAGATCAGCAGAAAAAAACCAACATAACCATTATTGAATGACATGCGCATATTTTTAACGGGCATAAGCGGATACGTCGGGCAAATTCTCGCGGAGGACTTAAGCCGATTATCGGAAGTTGATTCAATTACGGGTATTGATACAGTGGCTCCGACATTTCCCTTACCTCCCAAAGTCACATTCATACAAATGGACATACGCTCGCCCGATGTTGCCGGAGTTATGACAGGGCATGACACCGTGATTCATGCGGGCTTTGTGGTGCTCTGGGAAGCGCGGATGCCGGCTCGCGAGCGCCTAGATATAAACATGCGCGGGACCGAAAATGTTGCTTTGGCGGCTGTGCGCAACAAAGTGGCTAGGTTTATATATATAAGTAGCATGGCAGCATATGATTTCCGTAGAATCCATAGGCAATCCGATGTGTCAGAAGATTTTCCTTTAGGAACGGATAATCCGTATTTTTATTATTGGCACGACAAGGGCGCCGCTGAACGAATAGTAGAGAAAATAATCGGTCCCTCTTCCGCGACGCTTACCATGTTTCGTGCTCCCTATATCATAGGTCCGCGCAATCGAGTAACGGTTGAAGGCTTCAGAAAAAACGGGGTGCGTTTTCCGACCAAAAATCCGCGCGCACAATTTGTCCAGGAGCAGGATGTGACAGACGCCTTTGCTCGAGCGCTTTCGGGCACCATAAAGGGCGTTTTCAACCTCTGTCCGGATGACTGTGCGACTCTAAGCGAAATTTTAGAAGTGGTAGGCAAGAAGAATCCTCCTATAATTCCGGTTTTTCTTGCCCAATTTATCGTCTACATTCAATGGAGATTTTTCAATGCCCCCATTCACCCTTCGTGGGTAGGTGAAGCGTTGGGAGACTTCACACTAAGCAATAAGAAGCTTAAAGGCACTGGCTGGAAGCCTCGCTTCAAGACCCTAGAAGCGCTTTCCTCCGCCCTTTGAAAAGGGCGGAGAAGTTGCTAGTGTAGACCTACATGAAGAAAATCCTCATATTTTCATTGACCTATTTCCCTTATATCGGGGGGGCAGAAGTTGCTGTGAAGGAGCTGACTGATCGAATGCCCAATATCGGTTTCGATATGATTACTCTCCGTATTGACTGTGCACTTCCATCTTTTGAAAAAATAGGGAATATTACAGTCCATCGTATCGGTTTTTCCGGACCTGTCAGCGACCATGCCTACATCCCATTCCCACTCTCTATTAATAAATATCTATTTCCATTTCTCTCTTTTTTCAAAGCACTGTCTCTCCATAGAAAAAATCACCACAACGCTGTGTGGTCCATTATGGCCAACTACGCGGGCTTTGGCGCACTCTTTTTCAAATATGTAAATCCGCGAGTGCCTTTTTTCCTCAACATCCAAGAAGGGGATCCGGTGGAGCACATACAGCGCCGTGTGGGCATACTTCTCCCGCTTTTCAAGCAGATTTTTAAGCGAGCCGACTATATCCACGCAATTTCCGAATTTCTTGCGGCGTTCGCTCGCGATATGGGAGGGCACACTGTTGAAGTTATTCCTAACGGTGTTGATGTTGCGGCTTTTCTCAAAGGTCACCCGACATTTGAAATCAAAATGCTCAAGAAAAAGTATAGAATTCCAGACAATGTCTCACTCATTGTTTCCGTATCCCGATTGGTAATTAAAAATGGTCTTTCTGATTTAATTCTTTCCCTCGCGTCTCTGCCGTCGTCCGTGCACGTATTGCTTGTGGGTGACGGAAAAGAAAAAGAGAATCTCATCAATCTTGCTCTGGAGAAAAATCTTTCAGACCGAGTTCATTTTACGGGGCGCTTGTCTACTGAAGAAGTTCCCGCAATTCTCTCTCTAGCCGACGTATTTGTACGCCCGTCGCTCTCCGAAGGTTTGGGAAATGCATTTCTTGAAGCTATGGCAGCTGGTGTTCCTGTCGTGGCAACTGCTGTCGGCGGAATTCCTGATTTTCTCTTTGACCCCAAAACTTCAAAAAACCCGACAGGACTTTTCTGTGCGCCCTCTAATCCTCAAAGCATAGCTTCCGCTGTAAAGCGTCTTTCAGACTTTTCACTCAAAAGCGCGCTTGTATCCAACGCACGCACCCTTGTATGCGAGCGCTATGAATGGGGCAACATTGCTCGCACTCTCCTTCTTTCTTTCAAAAAATGCATTGCTTAAAAACTCTTTATTTTTCGGTCTTTTTTATATAGAATGGGGCTCGTATGAAGATTTTAGTCACAGGAATAGCCGGCGCAACCGGGTCTCATATTGCCGAGCGCCTTATTAACGATAGTCTTGAGGCCGAAGTAGCCTGGTACAAGGAGAAGATTCACAATAAAATCTCATAATATGCACAATACCCAAAAGGCAAAAATAATTCTTACCGCTCCCTCCGACGGCGGTCCTCTTACCTACACCCGCCTTCTTGAGGAAAGACTGCCGGCCATGGGTTTCTTTGTAAAACTTGTTAGTTTTGGACCATTTCTGCGGTATCCCAAGGGTATTCGCCACATCCTTTTCTTTTTTCAGGTAGCATTTAACGCTCTTTCTGCAGATAGTGTATATGCTCAAGATCCAGTTTCCACAGGTCTTCCTTCCTATTGTGCAGCACGAATTACAGGCAAAAAGTTTTATTTAAAAATCGTGGGCGACTATGCGTGGGAGCAAGGGTCGCAACGCTCGGGTATTACCGAATTCTTGGATTCTTTTTCGACCGAATACAAAAAATACCCTTTTCTTGTCAGGCTATTTAAAAAAATTCAGTTTTTTGTAGCAAGCCACGCTGACAAAATAATTGTCCCGAGTTTCTATCTTAAAAAAATTGTCACCAATTGGGGTGTGCCTCAAGAAAAGATTACTGTCGTCTACAACGCATTCAACGCGCCCACACTTGCTTCTTCCCGCGATGAGTTGAGAAAAAAACTAGGCTTTTCCGGACGTGTTATTACCAGCGCCGGCCGGCTCGTGCCTTGGAAGGGATTTGATACTCTCATCAAGACCGTGCTCCCTGAACTGGTGAAAAAGTATCCAGATATAAAACTTTATATTCTTGGTGATGGTCCGGACAAAGGTTATTTGTTGGACACGGTTAAAGCATCAGGGATGGAGAGCCACGTTGTCCTTACTGGTAAAAAGCCCCAAGCAGAATTATTTGAATATATAAAAGGAAGTGATGTGTTTGTGCTCAACACTTCCTACGAAGGCCTTTCCCACCTGCTTCTTGAAGTTCTTGCCCTCGAAATTCCGATTGTCACCACAGATGTAGGAGGGAATGTCGAGGTAATCCGAGATGGGGAAAACGGCATACTCACGCATTTTAACGAAACAGGAAAAATTACCTCCTCAATCTCTCAATTGCTCACCGAGCCCGCACAAGCACAGCAATTGGTTGCACACGGGAAAGAAACCCTTAACAATTTCAGCGAAGAGAAAATGCTCTCCGAGCTGGCCAAACAATTACGATGAAAACACGATGAGAGTTTTAATGATTTCAACAGACCGACTTCTTTTCAAGAAGGATTCTCCCGTCGCGCTTCGGATGGTTGAATATGGCACGTTCTGCGACTCGCTTGCAGTTATTGTTTTTGCAAAAAAATCTGACGGCTTTTCGCCCATCACACTTTCTCCACGTGTTTCCGTGTATCCCACCTCATCTCTCTACAAAGCTTTCTATATTCTCGACGCGATCTCAATTGGTCGGAAAGTAGGGAAAGAGATGAAGCCTAGCATAGTCACCGCGCAAGACCCATTTGAAACTGGGTTGGTTGGATGGGGTGTCACCCGATTTCTCAAAGCTCCACTCAACATTCAGATTCATACCGATTTTTTAAGTCCTTATTTTTTTAAGCACTCTCTTCTCAATTCACTTCGCCTTATTCTTTCATTTTTTCTTATTCCACAAGCCTATAGTATTCGCGTAGTATCCGAGAGAATAAAAAAAAGTATTGTTAATCACAGGATACTGCGTATACACGAATCGCGTATCAGTGTGTTGCCGATTTTTGTTGATGCAGAGCGTATTCGAACTGCTCCAGTGGTCGCGAGTTTGAAGAATAAATATCCCCGCTTCTCTCGTATCGTTCTCATGGCCTCCCGCATATCGAAGGAGAAAAATATTCCTCTTGCCCTCGATGCATTTGCCGAATTATTAAAGCAAATGCCCGATGCAGGTCTTGTCATAGTGGGTTCCGGTCCTCAACTTCCATATTTGCAAAAAAGGGCGCGTGATAAAGGTATAAAGAATAGCGTAGTTTTTGAGCCGTGGACAGATTGGGAAATACTCGTTTCCTTCTACAAAACCGCTGATCTCTTCCTTGTTACGTCTCGATACGAAGGATACGGAATGGCTTTAGCGGAAGCTGCCTCCTGTCGCACCCCCATTATTTCAACCGATGTGGGCATTGCGCCTGAAGTTGGCGCTCAGATAAGCCCAAGCGTCTCCACAACTCTCTCAGAGAAGATTCTCGCCTCTTTACGGTATCCCACTCCTTCGCGTGTTCCAGACATTCTTTCAAAGCAAAATTATCTGCGCGCATATGAGAGCACGCTCTCCACTATTTCTAAATGAAAATCCTTATCCTTACGCAGGCAGTAGATACACAAGACAGCTCGCTTGGGTTTTTTCATCGATGGATAGAAGAATTTTCCAAAAAAATTAAGCATATTACTGTTATTTGTTTAAAAAAAGGAAAGTACAATCTCCCTAAAAATGTAGACGTGCTCTCTTTGGGCAAAGAAGCCGGAGTGTCTCGTTTTATGTATATTGCTCGATTCTACGCACATATATGGAAAGAGCGTAAAAACTATGACGCGGTGTTTGTGCACATGAATCAGGAATACGTACTGCTCGGATGGATGGTATGGAAATTACTGGGAAAGAAAATTGTTATGTGGAGGAATCACAAAATGGGCACCCCTCTTACCGATGTAGCAGTCTGGGTATCCGATGCGGTATGTTGCACATCACAATTCTCATATACCGCGAAATTTAAAAAAACAACGGTTATGCCGGTTGGTGTTGATGAAAGCATATTTAAAAGGGATTTTTCAATACAGAGAGATAGCCGAGCCATTCTTTCTTTGGGGAGACTGTCTCCCGTCAAAAAAGTAGACGTGCTCATTGAAGCTCTGCTTCTTCTTGACCAAAAAGGAATGGATTTCAAAGCGTTTATTTATGGCGATGTGCTTGAGCGAGATGTTTCCTATCATGCGGCATTGCAACTGCGTGCGGAAATACTGCTTAAAAAAAATAAATTGCAATTTCATAAAGGAATCCCCAACCGAGAAGTTCCTCGTGTGCTCAATTCGCATGCAATTTTTATAAATCTGACACCCGCCGGAAGCTTTGACAAGACGATACTCGAAGCAATGGCATGTGAAGCAACAGTAATTTTTTCCAATGACTTTCTTGAAGGACAGATGTTTCGCAAGTTGCTTGTAGAGCAAGAGAATGTTGAGGCCCTCGCTTTAAAATTAGAGGACGTTCTTAAGAATCCAGCTGATTTTGAAAAGACGCAAAAAGATGGAAGAAAGTACGTGATTGAGAACCACTCGCTCTCCCTTCTCGCAGATAAGCTGGTGGGCATTTTTGAGGGACTAGGGGTGAGATAATGTCTTTGCAAAGGAGCAAAAAATACGTTATATTCCAAAAACTATGATTCTGCATTTAATCCGAGTTGCCAGGATAAAAATACTTCAGCTGGGATCTAAATTCGGGTTAAGAAAAGAAAAGGTCCCTAAAATTCTAATCACTGGTGGCCTTGGCTTTATCTTCTCCCACGTGACCGAGTATTTTGTTAAGAAGGGCTGGGAAGTGGTGGTCATTGACAATCTTTCTGAAGGAAGCAATCCGCAAATTGTTGATGGCTCCTTTACCCACTACCACTACCACATGGCTAACCCTAAAGTAGTCGGTATCATTATCAATGAAAAACCAGACTACGTGATTCACGCCTCCTCCGTTACTGATGTTGATTACTCCATTCGCGAGCCGTATAGGACACTCCGAAAAAATATTTTAAGCTCACTTCATGTCTTTGAAGCGTGTCGCAGTCTCCCTAACCTAAAAAAACTTGTCTATGTTTCAACGGACGAGGTATATGGCGAATGCGACCACCGAATGCATGAAGATGAAATTATTCTCCCTAGAAATCCCTACTCCTGCGCGAAGGCAACGGGGTCGCTCATTCGGGTTTCCTACGAAAATACATACCCTGCGCTTAAGGGTAAAACTGCGGAAACAAGATTTTGCAATGTTTTTGGGTCCCGACAGGAGAGCACAAAAATCATGGCCGCTATAAAGAAAAGTATTGATAAAGGATATTCCATCCCGCTCCATGAAGAAGGGAAGGGGTACCGAGAATACATTTACATCAAAAATATTCCGCCGGCCATAGACCTTATTCTTGAAAAAGGACTCGGGATATTTAATCTGACGTTAAACGATGGGTTTACTGCCAAAGAGCTTATCGAGAGAGTCGAAAAGGTAACGGGCAAGAAAATAACAACTCACTCCTCACACCGCCCGGGCATGGATATGAAATACCAGATGGATAATTCTCGGATTAAGGCACTTGGCTGGAAACCACTTTATTCATTTGAAGAAGGGCTTAAGGAATATCTTTCTT
>ERZ1292623.557-Hain-H51-01um-R1-557-length-39964-cov-6_pt2 | contig 17526 bp, 29 predicted proteins | sample MGYA00564398_ERZ1292623 | MGnify/ENA primary metagenome ERZ1292623 (study PRJEB36523, sample SAMEA6512633) | groundwater metagenome | collected 2019-01-07 | study: AquaDiva: Metagenomics assemblies of 32 groundwater samples | reverse complement strand
AACTAGAAGTCCAAGTGTTTATAGAGGCAATCCTTTCATTGTAGAGTGCGCTATAGCCTTTGGAGGAGAACTTGAAAAAGAAGCACAAGTAAGATTAATGAGATTTGCTAATCGTGTTCCATTATTATATCAACAGGGAGCATGCGCAATAACAGAAGCTGTTTTAGATACAAGTTGGAAATCCTATGGATTAAATCAAAGTGGAAGTAACATGCCAACAGGTCCAGCTATAATTTTAGTTCATATGGCAAGTGTCTGGGTTCCATTTACAAATGAAGCTAAAGAGGCCATTGCCCATTATGAAGAAATTATTAAAGAAATTAAACTTGCATTGCAAGAATGTGGAAGAAAATTAAGCATTTATATTCATAAACACATTAGAGCAGCTGAACAAAGAGATAAAATTAGTTTATTTGAAAAATATATTCCTGAATTAGCAAGTTCTTTAGCAAACTTAACTGGAAATAAAAAAGAAGTACTAAATGAAAAATTGCAAAAAATATTAAAGAAAGAACTCCCAACATTAGAAGGAAATAATGAAAATGGCAAAAAAGAATAAAACATCTCAAGCATTAAAAGAACTTGGACAAAAAGTGATTAAAGATGTAGATAAAAATAAAAATCCAAGCGTTATTGTTCCTATAAGAGCATTAAGCAATGTTATATTTAATGAAAAAACTAAAACTTTAGAGTTGGGAGATAAAACTTCTACAAGATATTTTTTTAATGTTGCTCATGCTAAAAAGTTTTTACAGACTATTGAAATAGCTTCTATAAGTAAAGATTTGATTAATGAGGAAAAACATGCAAGCTTAAGAGATGTTTTTTACATGGCTAAGAGAACTATTCCTGGAACAAATGTTAACTTAGTAGATGATCAAAGTGAAAGTGACGATATTATAGAAGATCTTGAATTAATTACAGGAAATTCAAGAGAACAATTAAATGTAAATGCAAATAAAAACGGAAGCGTTGTTGGAAAAGTAACGATAGAAGATTCTGGTGATACAATAAGATGGGATAAACTTGGATCCGGAGGATGGAGCATTCCAAGTAACGTCGAAGAAATTAAATTCAAAAGTGTAAACGCAAAATATATTATTTACATGGAAAAAGCAGCTGTTTGGGAAAGATTAAATGAAGATAAATTCTGGGATAAACAAAATTGCATTTTAATTAGTTCACAAGGTCAAACAACAAGGGGAATTAGAAGATTATTGCAAAGGTTATATGAAGAATTTAAACTTCCAATTTATGTTTTATGTGATTTTGACGCGTACGGATTTTATATCTATTCTGTTATAAAATATGGAAGTATCAATTTAGCACATGCTTCAGAGCATATGGCGATTCCAAGTGTAAAATATTTAGGAATTACATCTACTGATATCGAGAAATATGGCCTACATAAAAATTTAATTAAATTAAAAGAACACGACTTAGCTAGGTTAAAACAAATGGCCGAGTATGATTGGTTCAAAAATAATAAAGAATGGCAGAAAGAATTTAAAATAATGAAGCAGCTCGGATCTAAAGCAGAAATCCAGGCATTAAGTGCAAGAGGAATTAGCTTTATATCAAATACTTATCTCCCAGAAAAAATAAAAAATAAAGATTTTTTAGAATGATTTAATTTTGAAAAAATAGTTTAGCATTTCATAATCGGGTTGAAATTTTGTTAAACTGCTTATCCTAATCTCTTCAGTGCTTTTTATTATATCCTTTATTTTATAATCTGAATATTTTAGTAACCTAGAAAACTGTTCTATTCTAAGTAAATGTATTCCAGAAATCGTCCTAGAAACATTCGATTGCCAAGAGCCGATTATCCTCGCTATTTCTTTCTGATCTAAATTTAATGAACTAAAGAATTCCCTTCTAAAATCTGATTTTAATTTAATATAAATGTTCAAGTTTTTCATAATATTAAAGAAATTTTCTTTTTTTCTTTTGCAGATATCAAATAAATTGATTTGCCATAGTTTCCAATAATTATTCCAGTTAGTGACAACTATCTGAACATTATTATATCTTTCATATTTACTTAGTCTATTCTTTACACCTTCCAATTCAAGAGATTTTTGAATCAAATTAATCAAATTATTTTCTTTGATGTTTAAACTGAAACAAATTTGTGTGATGTAATTTTCTTGATAATCTATTCCAACATTTCCTTCCGCAGCGAATAAACCTCTCAATAAAGCTCTCCTTAATTTCTTATTACTCAAAATAGGTTTAGATAGAACTGTTTTTATGACCAATTCAAAAAACTTTCTAAAAACAACACCATTAACTTGTATTTGCAATGCCTCGTTGTTATGCCTTTTTGAGTATCTTATCAAAATTTTATTATAAGGTATTTTTAAATAATTAGACCATTCCTGCTTTAATTTATTATTCTTATCTCTATAATTAACTAAAAATGTAATATCTTTTAATTTTATTAAAAAATAGTCTTGTAAGAAATTTAAAGCTTTTTTTGCGATTTCTTTATCTATTGAAGCATACGTAAGATGATTTTTTTCTTTTCTATTTAAATCAGAATCACCTAAAAATAAACCAACCCCTTCAATAAATTCTTTATTTAAGCTAATCTCTTTTGGTAAAATGAATGCTTTTCTATTATAATTGCCTCTTTTGAGTTTATAAGTGACTTCTATTTTATCACTTAAATCCTTAATTAACCAATTCTTAGGAATTAATTTGGTTATATTGATTTGCATATGGTGATTATATATTAACTTGTATATAAAACTTCCTGAAAAAATTAAAAACAAAGATTTTATAGATTAAGTAGTTTAATAAAACTTTCTATACTTTTATCTGTATGTTAAATATTATAGTTGGTGGATTTTATGGTGACGAAGGGAAAGGTAAAGTTGTTGGTTATTTAAGTTTAAAAGATAACTTTGATTATATTGTCAGAGCCGGTGGCGGTCCACAAGCAGGGCATACAGTTACTAACGGTATAAAAGTAACTCAAATTCCTTCTGGTTTAGTTAACAAAAATTCGAGACTTTTAATTGCTCGAGGTACTATTATTAATCCAGATATTGTTCTAAGTGAGATTAAAAAATACGGTGTTGAAAATAGAATTGGGATAGATTGTGGATGTACTATAATTGATCCGGAACATTTAGAATTAGAAAAAGAATTGGTTCAAAGAATAGGATCTGTTGGCACAGGAACTGGACCTGCAAGAGTTGACAGGTTATTAAGAAAAGGAAAACTTGCTAAGGATATTTATACTCTTAAACCTTATTTAACTGATGTTTCTCGTGAAGTTAATGACGCCCTAAAAAATAACAAAAAAGTCTTAGTAGAAGGGGTGCAGGGTTATGGTTTATCTTTGTTAAATTATAAATTTTATCCTTATGTAACCTCACAAGATACTACATCAAGTCAATTTTTAGCAGACACTGGCGTCGGTCCTAAATTTGTTGATGAAATATTTATCACTTACAAAGCTTATGTTTCTAGAGTTGGTAAAGGTCAGATGAATGAGTGGAGTGAAGAAGAAAAATTAAAATATGGTATTCGAGAGTATGGGACTGTTAGTTCTAGACCAAGAAGATTAGGCAATTTTGATATAGACCTAGCTATTGATTCTTTAATTGGTAATACTGCAACACAAGGAGCTATAACTAATATTGATCGTTTATTCAAAGGAAACGATAATGCCAGAGACTTTAATAAATTAACAAAAGAGGCCCAAGATTTTATAAATAAAATAAATGAAAAGCTGAAAAAAGAATCAAGATTTTTTATAGGAATAACTTTAATTTCTACTGGTTCAAATTTAGAAGAGATGATTGACTTAAGATAGTAAAAATAGAATAAAATAAATTAAATCTCTTTTAGAAACCTTTTTAAAATAATTCTCACGAGTTTTATTAGATGTCCCTCTAGCTTAACCTGGTGGAGCACATGGCTGTTATAGATTGCTGAAACCATGGGGTTGCAGGTTCAAATCCTGCGGGGGACGTTTTATATTCTTCAATATATATTTTTTATAGGTTGTCATGAGGACAACCTTGTGCATAAGCTTTATAAAATAAATGTTCGAGGTGAAGAAATGTTAAATAAATGGATGAAAATAATCGAGCCTTACAACCCGAAGCATCAAAATAAATTCCAACTTTTTATTAACAATTCTTAGAAATGTTTATAAATTCTATATTAATCTTCTATTTTATGTTTGTGGGGCTGTAGCTTAGCCTGGAGATAATTTGGGTTATCGGGTACCTATAGCACTACTTTTAAGCCAAAAGCTTGAAGGTGAGTCTGATAAGGTAGAGAAGATTTAAGGCAAACGTTAAATCTCTATAAGTCCGCAGTTCGAATCTGCGCAGCCCCATTTAATTTAAAATGGAAGACCTTCAAAAAAAAGTATTAAACTTAGAGGAATTACTAAAAAAAGAAGTGGGGTTAGATTGCACAGTAACTGTTCAAGATGATAAAAAATCACTTTTAATAACATATAAAGATTTATCAACAAGGCAGCAAAAATTTATTACCAGTCTAAATGACCAATTTAAGGATATTTTTGTTTATTATGTTTGTAAAAATTCTGATTATGGTCAAAGTGCAAGAGAATTTTCAGACTCTTATAGCGATGATTAGTAAGGCTTTTATACTTATTATTCTTATATTAAATTAATAAAAGGAGGTAGTAATTATGGTTATGAAAAAAGAGATGACAGGAATGTGTGGATGTATGCACCATAAAGTCTTTGGTTGGGTATTATTAATTGTGGGTATTTTATTCTTACTAAGAGATTTTGGTGCATGGAATTTTTGGAACATCCAATGGTATAGTGTAGCATTTGTTTTGGTAGGATTAGGAGCCGGTTGTAAATGTTGTGATAGAGGAATGTGTTTCTAATTCCTTTTTATTTTTTTTATTAAATTTTATTGAACTACAGCACCTTCTTTAATATCTTCATCAGGAGTTAGCAAAATAACCTTATCATCTTTTACTGCTGCAAGAATCATTCCCTCGCTTTTAATCCCCCTTAATTCTCTTTGCTCTAAATTAGTAATCACAATTACTTTTTTATCCATTAAATCTTCTCTTTTATAATAGTTTTTAATACCAGCAACAATAGTTCTTGTCTCATCTCCAATATCTATCTTTAGAACCAGTAACTTGTCAGCTTTTGGATGAGGAGTTGCATCCAATATTCTTCCTACTTTAATATCCAGTTTTTTAAAATCATTGAACGGAATCATTTTTAGCCTCCAAAATAAATTTATTCATACTATTGAATAAATTTTCATATTTATCTGTTTGAGTATAATTCCTTAGATAAGTAGTCATTCCTTGATCTCGTAATAATTTAGAACATAATAAAGCATAATCATAATCATGTGCTTTAAATGCGTAGTCTAATTCTTCACGTAATTTTTTATTAACCATTTCTATGTTTTTAGCTAGAGCATAACTTATAACACAATTTACCATAAAAGCCATTCCGCTATAAAACAAAAATTTCTCTCCATAACTTTCGTAAATTATTTTTCTCTGTCTTTCTTCAAACATACTTACATCTACATTAATAACACCTTTCTCCCTCATTAAATTGTGCAACATCCTCAATTTATTTTCGTCTAAGATAAACATTTTACACCTTTTTGAATAACATCTCACCTTTTTTAACTTTATATTCTTTTTCTACTCCGAATCTACAGTCTTTCTTCTTTCCTAATTTAATGCCTAATTGTTTATTAATTTTTTCACTGGTTTCGGGAATAAAAGGATATAACAAAATTGAAATGACTCTTAAAGATTCTACTAAAGTATAAAGATGTTTTTCAAGTTCTTTTCCCTTTAATTCCCAAACTTTTTCTTGGTTAATGTGTTTGTTAACTTCATTAATAAATTTCCATATTTCAGATAAGGCATTATGCAATTCATATTTATCAAGATATTCATTAATTTTATCCAAATCTAATTTAGAAATTAATTTTTTATCTAATTCTTTTTTCTTCAAAGTTTTAAAGTTCTTTTCGACTAAAGTTAATACTCTAGAAACTAAATTACCAAGGTCATTTGCTAATTCATTATTTATTCTATTTTTTAAAGCTTCTTCTGAGAAATCTCCATCATCCCCAAACGGAATTTCTCTTATTAAGAAATATCTTAAAGAATCGCTAGAATATTTCTTTGCAATCTCAATAGGGTTAACAACATTTCCAAGACTTTTGCTAATCTTTTTACCGTCTGCAGTTAAAAAACCATGAATCAAAATTTGTTTTGATGGTTTTATCTTTGCAGAAAATAACATTGCTTGCCACATTGCACTTTGTTGCCTTAAATTATCTTTCCCAGCTAATTGGGTTACGGGCCACCACTTTTTAAATTCATTAATTTTTTCAGGCCAGCCAATTGCGGAAATATAGTTAATAAGAGCGTCAAACCAAACGAACATTACATGATCTTTATCATTAGGCACATCAATTCCCCAAGGCATCTTCTTTTTTAAGCGAGAAATGCTAAAATCCTCTAAACCCATTTCAACAAAAGATTTTATTTCATTTAATTTTTCTTTAGGTAAAACAAAATTTGGATTATCTTTGTATAATTTTAAAAGATTTTTTCGATACTTTGAGAAACGGAAAAAATAATTTTCTTCATCATAAAATTCTAAGTTTAGATTTGGATGCAGAGGACATTTTCCATTTTCTAGTTCTGAGTCTGTTTTTTCAAGTTCACAGCCGACACAGTATTTAATCTGGTATTTTTTCTTATAGATATCACCTTCTTTCAGGCAACGATTCCAAAATTCTTGAGCCGCCTTTACATGATGAGAATCTGTTGTGCGAATAAAATTATTATAGCTTAAATTTAAGGCTTGTTTTAAGCTATTAAACTTAGCAGCATATTCATCACAATACTTCTTTGGATCTTTTTTTTCTTCTAAAGCTTTTCTATAGATTTTTAAACCATTTTCGTCAGTGCCAAAATTAAAAAAGACATCATCCCCCTGTAATTTCTTAAACCTTGCAATGACATCAGCGTCTATTATTTCAAGAGCAAAACCGATATGAGGATCTGCATTGACATAGGGTAAGGTTGTTGTGATGTAAAACTTTGCCATAATAACGTTTAAAAAACATGTTTATTTAAATATTTGTATGTGCAGTAATAGTATAATGGTAATACTGGAGCTTCCCAATAATTAAGGAAAGAGCTTCGGATCCGGGTCCGATTCCCGGTTACTGCAGACAGCCCCGTAGTGTAGAGGCCAAGCATACGAGACTCTGGATCTTGTGACGGAAGTTCGAATCTTCCCGGGGCTATTCAATAATTTTATAAAATCATTAAAAAGTCTTAATTTCAAAGCTCCTGTAGTCTAGTGGCCAAGGATTCGGCCTTCTCGAACAGAAGTGGAAAGAGGCTGAGACCCGGGTTCGAATCCCGGCAGGAGCAGTTTTTGTTGTATTCAAGATAATACGCGAGTTATTAACAACCTCAATTTAGAAGTATTATGGTTCAGGTGTTCCAAAAGAATGAATATAACTAAGTCCGAATTGATTTGTTCTGAGATTGTAGAATGGCATTAGAGGAACTCTAAAATTATTTAATAATCTCCCAGTTGCATTATCACCAATTATTTTTACTAGATTAAGATCTAAGCCAATTTTAAGGTTCCAATCGGCAAATGTAGCCCCCCCCCTCCTGGTTTGTTGAGGTTAGCTCCAATAACAATCATTAAGGGAATATCTTTTAATTTTTCTGAAAAAATTTCTAAATCAAGCCCGATATGAAATGATTGACTTAAATAATCATCCACCCCCCTGTTATTATCAGGATTGAACCACGGGGCAATTTCATATTTACGATGAAAGAATTTAAATGGTTTTAAGTCATCTGGAATTAAATTTGACCATGCACCTGAAAGAGACATTATATAATCTCCGAGATCAAACCCACCCCCTTCTTTTTTTCTTTGAAAGCCATCAAGATATTCCCTAAATGTAACATTAGCAGTGACTGTGGATGCGGCTAGGATTTTTGCAGTAGATTTATTATATCCTGCAGCAATAAATAATTCATAGTATATTGAATGTTCTATACCCCCAGCGGTAAAGTGCCCCCACTTATCAAGTAATCCATCTGAAAATGTGTCCGTATAATATTCATCCGGAAATAAACTCCATTCACTTGTGTCCCACCAATCTTTATGAGAAGCACTCACATATCCTACATAATTTGCTGTTATGGTGCCTAATCCAATCCCACAGACAATTAAAGGATTTATTTTTTGTTCTTCTTTATCTTCTTTGTATATCTTAGACTGTTGAGAAGAATACAAAATATATTTATTCATATTAGATCTAGACAAAGATATTTTTCCAGATGGAAAAGCAATATTATTTTCAATGAGCTTTTCCCCAAAAAATATTTCACCAGGATTTTGTGCTAAGCTTGCAGTCCTCAATAAAAATGATGCAAGAACCGCCGTTCCACAAGTACGAATGCTCATCGAAATAGCCATTTTGAAATAGTATATAAATACATACTATTCTATTATGGTAAATTTTTTTTTCTTTTTTTAAACAACCCAACCAAAACTGGGACAAATGAAATTAAAATAATCCCTAGAATAAAGTAAGTTAAATTATCATTAACAAAAGGAATATTTCCAAAATAATATCCTCCAAAAACAAATACAGCTACCCATAAAATTCCTCCAATAATATTGTAGCTTAGAAATTTTAAATAATTCATCTTTCCTATGCCTGCAATAAAAGGAGCAAATGTTCTTATTATTGGAATAAATCTGGCAAGAACTATAGTTTTATTTCCATACTTTTCATAAAATTTATGTGTTCTGTCTAAATACTCTTGTTTAATATGTATCCTTTTCCCAAAATAATTGCCAATCCAATAATTAATTGTGTCTCCTAAAATCGCTGCTATTGTTAATGTGAAAAATAATAAAAAAACATTCAAAATATCTTTTGCCGCGAAAGTTCCTGCTACAAATAATAACGAATCTCCCGGTAAAAATGGAGTAAACACTAATCCAGTTTCTAAAAATATTACTAAAAATAAAATTCCGTAAGTTAATACCCCATATTGAGAAATAATTTCTCCTAAATATTTATCTAAATTAAGTATTACATCAATAAAGTCTTTGATCAGTGGCATTATATTTATTAAATTTAAGTGTTTAATAAATTAACTCTTTGTTCTTAGTTTTAATTCTTTTATAGAAGCTAGGTCGTGTGCCTTTTCATAGTTATAGCCTTTTTTCATTAAATTCAATTCAGAATACTCGTGCAATAAAATATCTTTCAGCTCTTTTTTATACTTACTTTCGACCCATATCTCATTTATAGGAATGTACAAATATCTTGCACCATTACCCCCCATAACGAAATCTATATCAACGTTATCTCTAATCAGCTCTCCATTAACAACAAATACTTTTAAATTTTTATGATTCTTTAATCTTTGTACTCTTGGATTAAATTTTAGCTTATATTCTTTTTTCTTTTCAATATATTCTTTTAAATTTTTAATTTGATAAGTTCTGACTTTTAATTCTTTATTAAAAATTCTCTTAAAAATATCAAATTTCATTAAAATTATAAAGATTAACTTATTTAAATATATTATGAAATATGATCAGCATTTTTTGCAGGATTTTGAAACAGCTAAAAAGATAGTTTCTTTTTTAGATATTAAGAAAAATGAAAAAATTCTTGAAATAGGACCTGGAAAAGGAATCTTGACGCAATATTTGCACGAAAAAGTAACTTTAACAGAGATTGATAAAAGATTATACAAGGGATTAAAAGAAAAATTTCCTCAATTTAAAGTAATTAATGGAAATGTTTTAAATTATAATGAAGAATTTGATAAGATAATCTCAAATGTTCCTTATTCTATATGTGAGCCATTAATGAATAAATTGTTAAGAATGCAATTTAAAAAAGCAATTTTAATGTTTCCTGAAAAATTTATGACAAAAGGATTATTGAGTTTAGTAATGCCACATTTTTTTGAAATAAGAGATTTATTGACGGTTAGTAAAAATTTATTTTATCCTGTTCCAAAAATAAATTCTAAAATTCTTGAAATAAAAAAAAGAAGTTTAAACAATAAAGAAAAAATATTATTAAGTATTTACTTGCAATCTGATAAGAAGCTGAAAAATGTTTTTGATTCTGATTTAAGCTTCAAAGATAAGAGAATTTATCAAATGAATTTTGACGAGTGGAAAGAACTTGTTGTTAGACTTGGCTTATAATAAACTTTAAATACCCTAATTAAAATTTTAGATTTATGGCATTAGTGGAACCAAAATCAATGGACGAATGCGTATATTTTACTAATCGGGTTTTAAATAATAATGGTAAGATAAGATGCTGGGTATTTAGAGAAAAATGTCCCAAGTGTAATAAAGCTTTAATGGGCAAACCAAGACACCCCAAAACGAGTAAGATACAAATAAGGGCAAAAGAATTTAAATGTCCGGAATGTAATTATACTATACCTCAGCAAGAGTATGAAGATTCATTAACTGCAAGCATACAATATACCTGTCAATATTGTGGTAATAATGGAGAAATACAAATTCCATTCAAACGTAAAAAAGTTAAAATAGTGGATGAAGTTGAAATGAAAAGTAAAATGATTGAAAGTTTAAGATTTCAATGTCAGAAATGTTTAAAAAATATAGATATAACACATAAACTGAAGTAAAATGGGAAGTAATTTAGATTTAAGAGAACAAGTAAATGATCCCGGTGTAAAAAGCACCTTAGGAGAACTATTTTCTGGAAAAAAAGGTTATGTTGTAAAAGACGAGCCTATTGTAAGGCCATGCAGGAATTGTAAAAAACCTGTAAAAAGTACTGAGAAGTTCTGCCAAGAATGTGGAACTAAAGTTGAATTGGATGTCAAGAAAAATTGTCATGTTTGCAATAAACCTTTAAAAGGTCTTGAGAAATTCTGCACTGAATGCGGTGCTAAAATTTAGGGTTTATATCATCGAGGTCTTTATATAATTTAAGCAATAGATGTTGTATTTCTTCCAAATCATTTATACATCTTTTATGGGCCGACAAATCTTTTTCTTTTAACTGATTTAAAATCGTTTGAAAATCTTTAAAATTTTGATTTATGACCTCGAGAGTTCTTCTTAAATCTGATCTTCTCTTTAGATCTTTCCTATCCAACATCTCAGTTATTTTACCCATTATCTCACAGCCAATCTTATATCTTCAGGTTTAATCGTTTTTCTCTTAGAATGTCTTGCAAATCTAACAGCTTTTTCCCCAATGGAATCTGCAATCTTTTCAAGCTCTTCACGCATAGCAATCTTGGCAGGATCAGAAACTCTTTCTGCCCCCATTTTTTTTAATAATTTTTCCATTGCAACTAACGGTAATATCGCTCTAGGCATAAAAAATAAACTTACTTAGGAATATATAAACCTTACTATCAAAACCTTTATAAATCCTCAAGGAATCTCAAAAGATAACCCTACTGAAATTAATTAGTCGCTGATTCTAGATAGCAGTATAACAAACTAGAATAAATAAAAATGGGAAGAGCAAGTAAACCTAGAGCAGGAAGTTTGCAGTTTTGGCCTAGAAAGAGAGCTAAAAGAATTTATCCAAGTATTCGATCATATCCAAACATAGATAATACTAAATTACTAGGATTTTTGGGATACAAAGTTGGAATGACACATGTTCAAGTCCAAGAAACAAATCCGAGCTTAAAAACAGCAGCTTATACAAGAAATTATCCTGTAACAATTTTAGAATGTCCTCCAATAAAGTTATTTTCAATAAGATTTTATAAAAATACAGATTATGGTCTTAAAGTTATAACAGAAGTTCTTGCTTCAAATTTAAACAAAGAATTATCAAGAAAAATTTCCTTACCAAAAACAATAAAATCAGCTTATCCTGAAATTTTTGATGATGTTAAAGTTTTAGTTTATACTCAGCCTAAATTAGCTTATGGAAAGAAAAAACCAGAAATTTTAGAATTAGCAATTGCAGGAAGTAAAGAAAAAAAATTAAGTTATGCTAAATCTTTAATAAATAAAGAGATAAAAGTTTCTGAAATCTTTAATAATAACCAATATATTGATGTTCACGCAGTTACAAAGGGATATGGTTTCCAAGGGGCTGTTAGAAGACATCATATTGACTTAAGATCACACAAATCAGAAAAAGGACGTAGAAAAAACATCTATGGATCTCAAAGACCTGGAAAAATTCATTGGGGTATGCCAATGCCTGGTCAAACTGGATACAATACTAGAACAGAATATAATAAATTATTATTAAAAATTTCTAATGATCTTAAAGATATTAATCCAAAATCAGGATTTAACAATTATGGAATAATAAAAAATGATTATGTTTTAATTAAAGGGAGCATTCCTGGTGCAAAAAAACGTTTAATTGTTATAACTTATCCACTAAGAACCAAAAAATTACTTCAAAGCGAGGTTAAATATATTAAAAAATGAATTTATTAGACCTAGAAGGAAAAAAAGTAAAAGAGTTAAAATTACCCAATCAATTTGGTGAAGAGTATCATCCTAATTTGATATGGAGATCTGTTATTACAATTCAAAGCAATAAAAGACAATCTTATGGCGCAGATACGGAAGCGGGTAAAAAAGCCTCAGCCAAGCTTTCCAGAAGAAGACGTGATTACAAAGGAAGTTACGGAAAAGGAATGTCAAGAGTTCCAAGAAAAACATTATGGAAAAGAGGATCTCAATTTGGTTGGGTTGGTGCAAATGCTCCCGGAACTGTGGGTGGAAGAAAAGCACATCCTCCTAAAGCATTTAAGATATTAACTAAGAGAATAAATAAAAAAGAAAACAGAAAAGCAATAAGGTCTGCTTTGTCTGCAGTTTTAAATAAAAATTTAGTTTTAAAAAGAAATCATCGTATTCCTGCAATTTATCCTTTAGCTATTGAAAACAAATTTGAAACTTTAACAAAAGCTAATGAGGTTGTAAAAGTTTTGAACAATATCGGATTAAAAGAAGAATTATCAAGGCTAGAAAGAAAAGTCAGGGCAGGAAAAGGAAAATTACGTGGAAGAAAGTATAGAAGTAATGTTGGCCCATTAATAGTTGTTTCTCAAAAATGTAAACTAATGGAATCAGCAAAGAGCTTACTTGGAATAGACGTTGTTCAAATTAAAAACATTAATACAGAATTATTAGCTCCTGGAACACAAGCAGGAAGATTAACAATATTCACAGAAGCAGCAATAGAAAAATTACACAAGGAAAATTTATTTAATTAAAATGGAAGCAATAAAATATCCAATATCAACTGAAAAGTCTGTAAGATTAATGCAGTCAGAGAATAAGTTAACCTTAATAGTTGATTTGAAAGCAAAAAAGCAAGATATTAAAAAAGCATGTGAAGAGTTGTTCCAAGTTAAAGTTGTAAAGGTAAATACTTTAATTACAATGAAAGGGCAGAAAAAAGCTTACGTTAAATTAGCCAAAGAAACTCCTGCAATTGATGTCGCAACAAAATTAGGATTAATGTAAAATGGGTAAAAGAATTATAACACAACGTAGAGGAAAAGGCTCTCTTACTTATAGGAGTCCTGGTCATAGGTATTCTTATCCGATAAGTTATCCAAAAACAGAAGAAAAAATAACAACTGAAATTCATAAAATAATTAAAAATGCTGGAAGAACAGCACCTTTAGCTTTAATAAAAATAAACAATGAAATAAGTTCAATTCCTGCAGCATTAAACTTGAGAGAAGGAGATATAGTAAGTTACAATGAGAAAAATGATAATGCTAAATTACAAATATTAAAATTAAAAGATATTCCTGAAGGAACAGCAATTTATAATATTGAAGGCAGTCCAGGAGATGGTGGGAAGTTTTGCAGGGCAGCTGGAACAGGTGCTATTGTTGTTTTAAGAACAAAAGATTACATTGTAGTTAAATTACCTTCAAGAAAAGAACGCAAATTTAATCCTGATTGCAAAGCAGCTATTGGAGTTATTGCCGGCGGTGGAAAAGCGGAGAAACCAATGTTGAAAGCTGGGAAGTATCATCATATTATGCGTGCTAGAAATAAATTATACCCAAAGACATCTGGAGTAGCAATGAATGCTGTAGACCACCCATTTGGTTCTGGTAGAGGAAGACATGTAGGTAAACCAAAGACTCCAAAGAAGAATGCACCTCCAGGAAGAAATGTTGGAGCAATCAGAGCAAGAAGAACAGGGTGGAAGAGATAATGGTAAGAACATTTAGTTTCAAAGGCATGACAATAGAAGAATTACAGAAGCTTGATTTAAAAGATTTTATGAAATTAATTCCTGCACGTCAAAGAAGATCTTTAAAACGTGGATTTAGTGAAGATCAAAAAAAATTATTATCAAAAATAGATAAAACTTTACAAGGGCATTATAAAAAGCCAATAAAAACTCATTGCCGCGATATAATCATTTTACCAAAAATGGTTGGCTTAGTAATTCATGTTCATGTTGGAAATAAATTTACCCCAATAATGATCCCCCCTGAAGCAGTTGGGATGTATCTTGGAGAATTAACAATGACACGTTCAAAGGTAGCACACTCGGCTCCAGGTATTGGTGCAACAAAATCGAGTTCAGCTATATCGGTAAAATAAAATGGAAGCAATTGTTAACGCAAAAAATCTTAGAATTTCAACTAAGAAATCTTATGAGATATGCAATTTGATTAGAAACAAGACTACTGAAAAAGCTAAAAGAATATTATCAGAAGTTGTTGAAATGCAAAGAGCTGTTCCATATAAGAAGTTTTTACGCGATACGCCTCATAGAAGAGGAATGGCTGCAGGACGTTATCCTGTTAAAACGTGTTATGAAATATTGAGGTTAATTAAAAATGCTGAAGCAAATGCGCAAAATAAAGGACTAACAAAAGATTTAGTTATTTCACACATTTCTGCTGATAAAGGAGCAAAGATAATGAGATATGGTGCAAAGCGTAGAGCAAGAATGAAAAATACCCATATAACAATAGTTGTAAAAGAATCCAAGAAAGAGGCTAAAAAATGATTGAAAAACAAATTGTAAAAAAGCATATGAAAGAATATTTAATGCAAGATTTCATTAAATCGTATTTGCCTACTGGAAGTTATAGCAAAATAGATTTAAAGAAAACTCCTCTTGGTGAAAAAATAATAATTCATACCTCGCGTCCTGGATTAGTCGTAGGAAGAAAAGGTGCTAATTTATCTGAATTAACTTCAGTTTTAAAAAATAAATATGGAATGGAAAATCCTCAGATAGAAGTCGCTGAAATACAAGATGCTAATTTAGATCCTAAATCAGTTGCTGAAAGAATCGCATCTTCATTCGAAAGATTTGGTCCTAAGAGATTCAAACCAATAGGATACAGAGCATTACAAAGTATTTTGGATGCTGGAGCAATTGGGGCAGAAGTTGTAATTGCAGGAAGAGGTGTTCCAAGCAGCAGATCAAAAACATGGAGATTTTTAGCAGGTCACATGAAAAAATCAGGGGACATCTCAGAAAATTTTGTAAAGCGTGCTTTAACAGTAGCCAATCTTAAATCAGGAAGCATTGGAATTAAAGTTAACATACTAACACCAGATGTCATATTGCCAGATACAATCAAAATAAAAGATCATCCGAAAATAGTTATCGAAGAAATTAAAGAAATAAAAATTGAGGAAAAGTCAGAGAAAGAAGAGAAGCAAGAAAAGCCAAAAAGAACAAGAAAAAAGAAAGCAGAAAATGAAAAAAATAGAACTAAAGCAGAAGAGTAAGGAAGAATTAACCAAACAATTAGTTGAGTTAAGGCGCGATTTAATGAAGTTAAACTCTCAAAGAGCTACAGGAACAGTTCCAGAAAATCCAGGAAACATAAAAAAGTTTAGAAGAACTATAGCTCGTATTTATACTATTTTGAATGATAAAAAAATCAAGGAGGTGAAAAGGTAAAAGACATGAACAACATCTGTCCTAAATGTGGTTTAAAACTAGAGCTTTGCGTTTGTGAATCACTAGCCAAAGAAACCCAAATCGTTACTGTAAGAACAGTAAAGCGCAGATTTGGTAAAGTAATAACGCTTGTGGGGGGGATTGATAACAAGGCAGTTAATCTTAAGGAACTTGCAAAAAAACTTAAGGAAAAACTTGCTTGCGGAGGCACAGTAAAAGATCATATTATTGAACTCCAAGGAAGTCACGTTCAACAAGCAAAACAAGAACTCATAAGACTTGGATTTGATTCCGTTAGTATACGAACAGCTTAAGAAAAAACACAAAAGTATTAACCATAAAAATGAAAGCAAAGAACATAGGCATTGAAGTAAATATTCCTAATCAGGAATGTAATGATAAAAAATGTCCTTTCCACGGAGATCTAAAACTACATGGAAGAATCTTTTTTGGAGATGTTACTAAAGTTGATACCAATAAATCAGCAACTGTAGAATTTTTGCATTTCTATTACCTTCCAAAATATGAAAGATATGAAAGAAGAATTACTAGAATTAGAGTTCATAATCCTCCTTGTATAAATGCTAAAATTGGAGATAAGGTAAAGATAATTGAGACAAGAAAAATCTCAAAAACAAAAAATTTTGTCATAGTTGAGGTGACTAACAAATGAAATCTGTAACTTCAAGAATTACAAAGGCACTGCCTTTTGGATCAAGATTGGAAGTTTGTGATAATTCTGGAGCTAAAAGAATAAGATTATTTGGAGTAAAAGGGCACAAAACAAGGAAAGGACAATATCCGGCAGCAGGTGTTGGTGATTTAATTTTTGCTTCGATAGTTAAAGGAAAACCAGGAATGAAAAAAGAAACAGTTCTTGCAATAGTTGTAAGGCAAAAGAAAGAATATAGACGAGAAACTGGAGAAAGAATAAAATTTGAAGACAATGCAGCCGTAATTTTAAAAGATGATAAAGGAAATCCTAAAGGGACAATATTAAAAGGACCGATAGCAAAGGAGGCTGCTCAGAAATGGCCTGGAATAGCAAAACTAGCATCAATTGTAGTATAAAATGAAAAAATTATTTTCAACACATTGGAAATCCAGTAAACAACCTAGAAAGCAGAGAAAATACATAGCTAGGGCACCATTACATCTCAAACATAAATTTTTAGGAGCTCATTTATCAAAAGAACTTAATGCAAAATATAAAATAAAAACCTTGCCTGTAAGAAAAGATGATGAGGTCATAATAAAACGCGGGCAATTTAAAGGAATTAAAGGAAAGATTGAAAAAGTTAATTTAAGAAAAACTAGAATATTTGTTGTCGGTGCTCAACAAAATAAACGTGATGGTAATAAGGTGTTTTATCCAATACATCCTTCAAATGTTATCATCACAGAATTGAACTTGAAGGATAAGGAAAGAGTTAAGGTTATAGAAAGGAGAAATAAAAAATAAAATGGCAAAAAGACATTTATTTTCATTGAATGCGCCAAAAAACTGGCCTATTGAACGTAAAAAATATACTTGGGTTACTCGTCCTAGTC